>Ga0209573_1001296_pt1 | contig 40299 bp, 36 predicted proteins | sample TNRBio252014_DNA_FD_185870 | JGI IMG/M metagenome (GOLD analysis project Ga0209573, IMG submission 185870) | Wastewater treatment Type I Accumulibacter community from EBPR Bioreactor in Madison, WI, USA - TNR Reactor_6/25/2014_ DNA (SPAdes)... | ecosystem: Engineered > Bioreactor > EBPR >...
AGTTGGGTTTACGCTTGGGCGTGGTGGGAAAAACTTCATTTTAATGCAAAATTGAGAATGGAATTTAATTGAGAATTGAGAGTTGAAAATTGAAAATTATTTGATTCATTTTCCATTTTTACTTTTCAATTTTCAATTTTCATTTGGCGAGCGGAAAAAATTCTTTTTTACTCACTTCTTTTTCAGTTTTTTAATTTGTTTTTCAGCCTGCTCAATGCTTTCTATAAACTGTTTTTCAACTTCCGAGAGTTCGATTTGGGGCTTTATTTTATAAGTCTCGTATTCAGCAAGAGCTTTATTTTGCGCCAATTCTGCCGAAATTTTGCCGGCATCTGCCAATATGCTTTGTTGCGACATTTTCATAAAACCATCCAACACATTTATCCAATCTTTCATGTACATTTTTTTTTGCTGCAAGGCATTTACCTCAGCAATATCCAAATAGGCTGAAACAAGTCGATTTAGTATGGCAATTTCCTCTTCTTTGAGGTAGTTTTTGGCAATGGTAATTTCTTGTTTGTTAGGTTTATTGCCTTTAAAAGCCGTAAGCCCCATAAATGGCGATTGCGAATTGGCTCTTTCAAAAATGACTTCTGCCGCTGTATGCCCGTGAGCCGCCCAATGCAGTTTGTTTTGCACCGTTTTAAAAAATAGTTGTGTGGTGTCGGCATTAGGACTATAATCTATACTGGTGGCATATATTTCTAATACTTTACGGTAAAATACTTTTTCTGATGAACGAATATCACGAACACGGTCGAGTAATTCTTCAAAGTAGCCACCGCCCTGTTTCAACAAGTCATCATTCATAGTAAAGCCTTTGATGAGATATTCTCTTAGTCGTTCAGTTGCCCACACACGGAATTGCGTGCCGCGTAACGATTTTACCCGATAACCTACCGAAATAATAACATCTAAGTTGTAAAACGAAGTATTGTAACTTTTGCCGTCTTTAGCAGTTGTTCGGAAATTCCGAACAACTGCATCTTCCTGTAATTCACCTTCATCAAATATATGCTTGATGTGTTCACTAATATTGGATTTTGATGACTGAAATAGTTCTACTATGGCTGCTTGTGTAAGCCAAACAGTATTATCCCTAAGTTGCACTTGTATTTTGGTAATGCCGTCTTCGGTTTGGTATATTAGTATGTTTGAACTATCATTCATTGTAATTTATTTATTATCTGTATCAGTATTTACAAATTGTCTGCACTATGATTTATTCAATTTCTCATTCTCCATTCTCCCCTTTCAATTTTCCATTTTCTTTTGGCGTGGCGGGAAAAATTCTTGTTTGCTCATTATCAAGTAATTAGTTCATTTTTATTATGTTTATCTAATCGACACAAATGCCGAATGTGTCGAAAAAAATGAAAATAATAAACGCATTTGAACAATATATTTATTGAATAAACACATTACTTAGATAGAATATTCAATAATTTATCATTAATATAATATACTTCTCTGCCAATCTTTAAGGCATTCAACCAGCCTATTGCTTCTATTTTTTGAAGGTATTGAGAAGCCGTTTGTCGTTTTGCCAATCCTTTTTCTTCAAGAACACTAATTTTAATATAAGGGTGGCTAAACAAGATCTCCACTAATTCTTTATTATAAGAGCTACCTAATGCTTCCTTAATTTGCGGTTCTGCTTCTTGTTTCAATTCCAAAATAGCTCTAATTTTTTTCAAGGTCGAGCCTGCCGTTTCAGCTACTCCATTGGCAACAAACAATATCCATTCTTGCCAGTTATTTTTTTCGGTTATTTCTCTTAGTAAACGATAATAGTCCGACTTGTTTTCAATAATATACTTACTTAAATATAGAACAGGCAAGCCTATGAGCTGCTGCTGCACCAGATACAAAATATTAAGGATACGCCCTGTGCGCCCATTGCCATCTGAAAAAGGGTGAATAGCCTCGAACTGATAATGAACCAAGGCCATTTTAATAATGGGGTCTATATCATAAAGTTCGGCATCATTAATAAACCGTTCAAGAGCAGCGAGCTTAGTTCTTATTATTTCTTCGCCTTCGGGTGGTGTATATACAATTTGCTTGGTGATAGGGTTTGATAATTTAGTGCCCGTATTTTTACGAACTGCTTCTTGTGTCCATCTGAGTTTTTGCATTACTCCTGTAAGTAAATTGGTAGTAATGATGGGCATATTACTTAATTGAGCTAAACCCCAATACATGGCTTCGCGATATTGTAATACTTCTTTGGCTGCTTGGTTTTTTATTTTATCGCCCATTAAAGTGGCTTTGTACAACTCATCTTGGGTGGTAACAATATTTTCTATCTCGCTACTTTCTTTACTTTCTTGCAGCACAATGGTATTGAGCAATAAATCTGGGTTGGGCAATGTTTGGCAAAAGCCTTTCAGTTCTGCCAGTAGCCTGTTTGCCTTAATGGTTGCTTTAAAAATTTCTGGGGTTTCCAAATTTACCTTGGGTGGCAAATCTGGAAGCGCATTATAGGGCTGGTCTTTATTAAAGTTGCTATTGCTCATTTTTTTGGTTTTTTGTCTGCACTATGATTTATTCAATTTCTCATTCTCCATTCTCCCCTTTCAATTTTCCATTTTCTTTTGGCGTGGCGGAAAAATTCTCTTTTACTCATACGTTATTCTTCTGCTTGGCTCACGTCCATCGGGCGTATCATACTTTCTATAAAGGCAATCTCGTCTTTTGTTAAACCGTATTTTTTATAAAGCTTTTCGTCTGTCCAAGGTTCGGAGAAGTCTTGGAGGGGGACGAAACCATAAGTTTTTGATGTAACGTGTTGCGTTGGTTTCAAGAGCAAAATCAAAAACCTTGCAAACTGGGTACGTAGATAAATGGAAACACTTTTGCAGATTTTTTCATTTGCAAAAGGTCCGATAACTAAATAAGTTTCTGTGCAGGCTGAGTTTGGTTCTGCTACAATTGGCTTACTTAAAATTAAATGTGGAAACGAATCGTCTCCAGGGCTTGAATATGGAATTACCACTTTCCAATCTTTTATCCATTGTTCATTTTTTATAACTTCTTCTTTTTTGATATAACCAATTCCACCATTTTGGTATAATTTGATTGAACCTTTAAATGGTTCACTTTGCCCACGCACATAAGTTCTCAGCCCAAATGCTTTATGAGAACTAACAATATTTGAAAACGAATTTTCTTTATGTTTTTGAACTTTTTTCAAAATGCTCATTGCTTGATTGTATCGCACAAAGATGTTTGCAGACTTTTCAAGCAAGGGTCTTGTTGCTGATATTGTTTCTCCTTTGTTGTGATTGATTACTTCACAATCTCCTTTATGGTCTTTATCCCAAAGGGAATAACAAATACCTCCCCTTATATTTAAGCCTGGAAATACATCGGAAGTTTCGTGAAAGTCGTGCAAAACTTTCATTCGAGCATCTTTCAACATTTCATCACGAAATTCATCTAACCCTTTACCGCCCGAATACCAACGCGCAGGAACAATCATTGAAAGATACTTTGGGTTTAACTTTTTAGCTTGTTGAATAAATTTATGGTAAATGGGACTTGCACTCATCTGTGCACCACCATCACTCAACTGATAGGGTGGGTTTCCTACAATAACATCAAATTTCATATTTTTTTGTTTAAAAAGTTTCGCTGGGTTTTCGGTGTGTATAAAGTTGTAAGCGTAGCTTTCGGCTTCATCGCCACGGTCATACACTTCTTGGCTTGCACCGCATTGTTTGCATTTGCCATTTTCCCAATTGTGTTGCATACGTTCGTAGCGTATGTTGCCTTGTTCATTTTCAAAGGTTTCGCAAACTGCGTATTTGCCGTTGGCGGTTTTGCTACAATACACGCTTCTTCGGCTTAGTAATGCAGTGAGTTCGGTAATGGCAATGCCATACAATTGGTTTTCAAAAATGTGGTTGATGCGTTTTTGCTTATCGGGTATTTTCTTTTCCAAGCCGAGCATCAATCGTTTTGCTATTTCACGCAAAAACACACCGCTTTTACTCACAGGGTCTAAAAATTTTGCTTCGGGATTGCTCCACAAATCTTTTGGCAATAAATCTAAAATGTTGTTTACCAAATTGGGCGGTGTAAACACTTCATCGTTGCTTAGGTTAGCCAAGCAAGAAAGCACATCGGGGTTGTAGTTGGTTGTCTGCATCATGATTTACGCCACTTATTGTCTGAATCAGGATTATTAAGATTTGAGGATTTACAGGATGATGCCACCGAGTTAATCTTATTTATCTTTGAATCCAGTAAATCCTGAGTCTGACAGTATTTCTTGTTGAATACTTTTTTGATTTGCAAACTTGTTGAACCAAAGTTTATCAGAAGTCCAATAGGTTTATCATACGCAACTAAATAATTTTTGGCTTGGGCTAAATGAACATCTTCCAAATTAATGAGTGCCTTAAGTTCAACGATAATGTCATTTTCAATAATAAAATCTGCTCTTCGAGTACCAACGTGAATGCTATCGTAAAAAATATCCTGCTCTAATTCTCTGGCAAAGTTTAATCCTGCTCTTTCGAGTTCAATGGCCAAACAACGCTGATAAATTACTTCTTGAAATCCGTTACCAAGAGTGTTATGCACTTTCATAGCACAACCATTAATTTTATATGTTATATCATCATATTGCTTCATCCTATCATTTTTAATGTTTATATCCCGATATTAGGATTAAACGGATTATTTTTTTGTATTAAAATCCTGTTCATCTTTTAATCCTGCAAATTCTGATTCCGACAGTTTTAAGAAATGAACAAGCGGAAAATCTTTTACGGGTTCATCAATAGCGTTGGCTTCGCCTTCGTCATTAAAGAAAGAGAATTGATGTGTTTTTTGCACCAAAAATTTAAACATATAATCTCTGCGTTTCAGCATTGTGCCGTTTACAGCACTCCACTCACTAAAAATAATGGGTTGTTTTGTTTGAGGATTGGTAAAGTCCAAAGCATCGCCCCACAAAATATTTCGATGCAATAGAAAGTCCACACTACGCAACACTTCGGGTTTGCATTTGTCGGCATACAAAGCGTTGTAACGTTCCTTAAAGATGTTAAACAAACGCTTGCGACATTCTTCTGCATTGTCTTCCAAAATGTCCACACCGTAAATATTGCACACGGCAAGCACAGCATAGCGTTCCCACTCAATTTGAGTGTGGCGGTATTTGTGTTCTACTACGTTAAGTTTTCTGTTTAGCACTTCCGCAAGGAAGTTTCCATTACCGCAAGCTGGTTCAAGAAAGCGGCTGTCAATGCGTTCGGTTTCGTGTTTAACCAGGTCAAGCATAGCGTTTACTTCACGTTGGTTTGTAAAAACTTCTCCGTGGTTGGCTACACGTTGCTTCGATTTAACTTGTTTGTTTTGTTTTATTTCTTCGTTCAATTTTATCACTTAAATTATTGCTTGTCAAAGTTAAAATTTAAAGCCGTTGTTACGTTGTTTTTTGTCTAAAAGGCCAACCGTACAGTTGTTAGGGTGGTGGTGCCCCGATAGCTATCGGAAAGGTAAATAAAAAGTGTATCGAAGAAAAAAATTTGCACCTAAAAAATCATCATTCAATATTATCCACACAACTCTTTAAAAATACTTTCACTCTTGATAAAAGATTATATTTTCAGACCCCGAATAAGGAAATGCTTATGCTAAAAAACTTACTTATCGCTTTTACCTCATTTGCTTGCACAGCAGCCATGTCTCAAGCATTGGTGTATAACAATGGTGCCGATGTGTATGTAAAAAATGGAGGATTTATGATTGTAAAAACAAATTCGGTGCAAAATGCATTGGGCTTGCTCGACAATCAAGGTACGGTAGTGGTAGAGGGTTTTGTACAAAACGATGCCACCATAAGCGGCCTAAGCGATACAATTCGCCTTACAGGAGATTGGATAAACAATGCTTCGTATGCCGGCAGCAACAGTTGGGTTGAAATGACGGGAGGAGCGCAATTGCTTTCGGGCTCTCAGGCAACTACATTCAACAATCTTGCTTTGCTGGGTGGCAGCGTGGTAAAAACCCAAACAATAAATCAAGAAGTTTCGGGCACACTGAGTTTAGCAAATGCCGAGCTGGCAACCGATGTGCATGAAATGTTGGTGAGCAACAATGTACCCGCAGCAATACAAAGAAACAACGGCTTTGTTTCATCGCTGGGCTTAGGCAGGCTATCGCGGGCAACCAATAGTGCATCGGCATATTTTTTCCCTACCGGTTCGCCATCAAGTTTGGGCACATCGTTGTATCGCCCAATTGAGTTTAGACCAGCCAACACATCGGCAAACGTTTACGGTGTGCGCACTATTAAAGGCGATGCTACATTAGACGGGTTTGATGTAAACGTGTTTGATGACAGCCTGTGTAAAGTAAACCCGAATTTTTATCATCATCTGCATCACACTACGGGTACAAGCGCAGCAAATGTAACTATGTTCTACTCGGCTTCTACAGATGGCGGTTGGAACGCGCAAGGTAATTGGCGCAGCAATGCTCTGTGGAATTACACTGGTGCAGCAACGCTTGGCAGCGGGCAAGGTTTTTCTACTGTAACTGTACCCAACTACAATAGTTTCAATGATATTCAGTTTGCATTGGCAAGCAAGAGCTTTACCATAGATGCAGGAGCCGACCTGCAATTGGTAGAAGGAGAAACAGGGCAGTTTTCGCCAATTGTTACCAATGTGGTTTCGCCAGTATTCGATTGGTTGCCAACTACATTTTTGGCATGTGCCGATTGCCCTACGCCAGATGTTACACCTACCCAAACCACAGTTTACACTTTGCTGGTTACCGATGCAGCAGGCTGCTCGGCAAGCGACACCGTTCGCGCAGTAGTGATGCCCGATTTATTGCTGCTGCCAACAGCATTTTCGCCAAATGGTGATGGCGTGAATGATTTGTTTCGCCCGGCAAATAAAAATTTGAGAAAATTCAACATGCAAATTTACAACCGCTGGGGCGAATTGGTATTTGAAACCGATAACCCAAAAGAAGGCTGGGATGGCGTGTTTAAAGACAGAGAACAACAACTTGGCGTGTTTGTGTGGAAGGTGGATTACCAAACTACCAACATGAAAAAGAACCGCTACGAAAGTGGCAATGTTACTTTGATTAGATAAAACATTTCGCTCTCACATTTTTATTGTATTCATCCAACCTTTCTAAAAGACATACTCGTCTTTTGAGTAATTAAAACAACGCATTATGTACAAAACACTACTCTCGGCAATATTTAGTATTGCATTATTCAGCAACAGTTTTTCGCAAATTACATTAACACCAACCATTGTTGATGCAACATGCAATGGCGCATGCAATGGTTCTATAAATATAAGTGCGGTAGGAGGTTTAGCCCCTTTCACCTACGCGTGGAGCAATGGAACAGTTACTCAAAACATATCGAATTTATGCGCAGGCTCATATACTGTAACGGTAACTGATGTGCAGGCATTAACTACAACACAATCTTTTACAGTAAATGATGCAACACAAGTTACCAGCTCTGCTGTTGTAACCAATGCATCCTGCCCAACATCGGCCGATGGCGTGATAGATGTTGTTGTAGCCGGTGGCACCCCTCCATATAGTTTTATGTGGAGTAATAATTCTACTGCTCAAGTGCTTACCAACTTACCAATTGGCACCTATGCAGTAAGTGTGATAGATGCAAATGGTTGTGTAACTACTGATGTAGCAACCATCAATTCTGTTTCTAATCTGAGTGCAAACTTCAGCACCACCAATCCATCGTGTGGGCAAGCAGATGGAGTGATTCAAATAAATGCAATAGGCGGCTTACCTCCGTTTTCGTATATGGTAGATGGCGACCCGCTACAAGGCACAAATGTTGCTATCGGTTTGGCCGAAGGTGTACACGCAGTGGTCGTTACCGATTCGGTGGGCTGCGTGGTAGATAAGTTAGTTGATTTATCGCAAATAAAGCTGAAAGTAGAAGAAGTAGTAAGTGCCGATTGCAACAATAAGAATGGCAAAATTAAAATGAGCGCAATGGGAGGCACAGCGCCATACACATACGCATGGAACATTGGCGGTGGCAACACGCCCATAGCAGACAGCCTTGTAGCAGGCGGATACAGCGTAACTGTTACCGATAGCTTAGGCTGCTCTATTCATAAAAATATTGTATTGCCATTAAACGACAGTTGTGTGGGTGAATTGAGCGGAGTGGTGTTTTATGATTTAGATGGCGACTGCACATTGGATGGCAATGAAGTGCCAATGCAATATGCACAAATCAAAGTATCGGGCAATGGTGTTTTTTATGTTTTTTACAGCGATGCGAATGGTAAATATCAAGCAACCCTTCCATTAGGAACATATATCATTGAACCATTTGGCGCACAAGGCATTACTTGCCCTGCATCACTAAAATATCAAGTAAACTTATCGCAATCGGGTGTGGTGGTAGATGGAAATGATTTTGCGGTACAAACAGTAGCCTACCGCGATGTTTCGGTATTGGGTAGAATAGGGGTTGCACGCCCTGGCTTTTTAAGCGAAGTGTGGGTAACGGTTAAAGACAACTCATCAATTCAAGGCGTTTCATCGGGGCAGGTAAAGTTAACCTTAGATGCCAAATCAGATGCAGTTACAGCATCTGACGCAGGTGTAATTTCGGGCAAAGTTGTTACTTGGAACTACACATTAAATCAAGGTGAAACAAAACACTTTCAGCTTACAACACAAATTCTTGCGCCTCCGGCAGTAAACATTGGCGATAATTTAATTTATGAAGCGAGACTTTTCCCTGCCACAGCCGATAGTATTAGTGCAAACAATGTTGATTCTACAGGCAGAGTGGTGCAAGGTTCATACGACCCTAACGATAAAGCGGTGTTTCCAAATGGTAATATATTGTTGAAAGACACTGTGCTGAAATACACCATCCGCTTCCAAAACACCGGAAACGACACTGCATTTACAGTTGTTATTCGCGATACATTAGATGGCAATCTGAACCCATACTCTTTGCGCAACTTTGCTTCGAGCCACTCTATGACACCGGTGTTTGTAGCCAGCGATGTAATAGAGTTTCGCTTCGATAATATTTACCTGCCCGATAGTTTTGTAAACGAGCCTGCAAGCAATGGTTTTGTATCGTATTATGTAAATCGCATCAAAAACATTCCAATTGGCTCTACGGTTAAAAATCAGGCAGCCATTTACTTCGATTACAACTTGCCTATTTTTACAAATACAGCCATCAACACACTTGTAAATCCGGTTTCATCAATCCAAGAATTTGGTAATACAGCAATCAAAATTCATCCCAACCCTGCATTCGACAGGTTGTTTATTTCGGTAGAAGAAAATCAGTTTAAAAGTGCTGCGTTGTTTGACCTAAATGGTGCAAAAGTTGCAGACAATTCGCTTCCCGAATTATCTGTTTTGGGCTTGCCGCAAGGCATGTATGTTTGTAAAGTAGAATTAAAAAACACTGCCGTTTACTACACTAAAATCATTGTTCAATAAACAAGCAGATTGTTTCATAAACAAAAAACGCGACCTCGTTGAGGTCGCGTTTTTTGTTTAGGGTTTCTCGAAGGCAAAAAAAAATCCCGCTTTTGCAAGCAGGATTTTTAGTTTTTCTGTGAGTCTGTCGGGATTCGAACCCGAGACCCATACATTAAAAGTGTATTGCTCTACCAGCTGAGCTACAGACTCGCTTTTTTTCAAAGCGGGTGCAAATATAGTCCGATGTATAAAACCGCCAAACTTAATTTTCATTTTAATGAAATTGTTTATCGAAACGCCTGTAAACACTACTACTTTACACAACCACAACATCTTCATCACTCAACTCAAACTGTTCATTTCTAAACCTAAGCAACAATCGGGCAACCGTTGTTACATCGCGTTGGCAATAAGAAACTATTCGGGTTAAATCGTTTTCGTGCCAATAAACACGGGCTATATCTTTGCCTTCAATATCCTCTTTGGGCGATGGAATGCCAAGCACAAAAGCCATTAACTTCAACGAGGTGTAGTTTTTGTAATCGCCAAACCGCCATAAGTGCAGCGTATCTACACAATGAAGCTCCCAAGGTTTTTTACCCGAAAAATTTAAGAGCGATGGTAGTGCTACATTGTTAATCATCATTCTTCGGCATAAGTAAGGAATATCGAACTCGCGAATATTATGCCCGGCAAAAACAAAATTTTGGTTTTGCTTATAAAGTTGATTCAACAACAATGAAAAAGATTGCAACAATGCGGCTTCATCATCGCCATAAAAAGACTTCATTCTAAATTTAAAACCTTCGTGTTGCTTATGAAAATAGCCGATTGAAATGCAGATTACTTTTCCAAACTCAGCATAAATACCAGCACGTTTTTCAAAACTCTCTGCTTGCGTTTCATCAGCAATTTTTAATAGCTGGTGTTTTGATGCCCACAAACCTTGCATTTCTGCCGATGCCTCGCCAAAATACTTGCAAAGCGGTACGGTTTCAATATCAATAACCAAGTGATAATCGAGTGCTATGTTTTGCATAAACTACTTATTGATTGATTAAAAATTGAATGCGATTTTGAACTTACTACTACCGGTAAACTTGTTACAATTTGCTTAACAATGTGCATTCCACACAACAAAGTGGATAGCTTTGGCAATAAATATATGACAGCTTACGTTACATTTGCTCAAAATAAAACAATATGGAAAATCAAGGAAGCAGTAAAAGGTTCTACATCATCGTTATTGTGCTATTGTTGTTAATGAACGTGGTAGCTGGATATTTTCTTTTCACAGAAAATACTGCAAAGAAAGAATTGGAAGTTGCTAAACAAGAATTAGACAACCAATATCAGGGCGTGCTTACAGAACTGGAAGCGCGAAAAGCTGAATTGGAGCAATACAAAGGAAAAAATGCAGAATTGGACAGTACCATTGTTGCCCGCCAAACAGAAATTGACCAGCATAAAGCCGAAATAGAAGGATTGTTGAGAAAAGGCAAAATTACTGCTGCCGAACTTGGCAAAGCGCGCCAGTTGATAGAAAAACTGAAAGAAGAAAACAAACAACTGCAAGGTAAAGTAGAGGAATTAACCTCGGCAAATGAAATGCTTACACAAGAGAATCAAACGCTTGGCCAGAACCTTGAAAAAGAAAAGCAAGCTACTGCCACTTTAGCCGAAGAAAAACAAAACCTCAGCAAAAAAGTTGCATTGGGAGCTTTGATAAAACCTGTGGGACTTAAAATAACAGGTATGAACGTGAAGAGCAACGGTAAAGAAAGCGAAACAACCAAGTTGAAAAATGTGGACAAACTGAAAATCACTTTTGAAACAGGCGAAAACAAAATAACCGAAAAAGGAAGTTTGAAATTCTACTTGCGCGTTATCAATCCAAAAGGCGAAACTATTGCCGTGCGCGACCAAGGTTCTGGAACTTTTAAACTTGCCGACTCGGGCGATGAAGTTCAATACAGCCGCATTGCTGATATTGACTACCTACAAACCAACAAAAAAATATCTATTGATTGGAGCAGCAACATCACCTTAGAAGGAACCTACAAAGTAGAAGTTTACCAAAGCGGCTACTTAATTGGTAAAGGCGAGGTAAAATTGAAATAAGCCTCTACCTCCTTAAAAAACAAAAGCGGGTTGAATCTAAGATTCAACCCGCTTTTGTTTTTACACAAGATACGATGGCAACAAAACGTTGCCGCAATGAAGCAACACTAACTGCGCTTAAAGTTGAGCAACGGCTTGTTTCATCTTAGCTTTCAAAGCATCGCTAATACCAACCAATGGAAGGCGAAGATGGCTTTGACAAATTCCTTGCAGTTCTAATGCGTATTTCACGCCACCAGGGTTGCCCTCAGCAAACAACATATCTGTAATGTCATTTAACTGATAATGCAGTTCTTTTGCCTCGGCAAAATCACCAGCCAATGCGTTGCGCACCATGCTTGAAAAAACTGTTGGAAATGCCTGCCCCACAACAGAAATAACTCCGTGGAAACCATAAGCGATTAAGCCTAATGTAATGTTGTCGTCTCCACTAATAACAAGAAAATCATCGGGAGCATTTTTTACCAACTGCATGGCTTGTGTAAAATCTCCACTGGCTTCTTTAATGCCAATAATTTTCGCCTCCTCGCGCGCCAACTGCAATGCAGTAGTTGCTGCGATATTAGAGCCGGTTCTACCCGGCACATTGTATAAAAGAATTGGCAATGGCGATGCGGCTGCTACTGCTTTGTAGTGTGCCAAAATACCTTGCTGGGTTGGCTTGTTGTAATATGGACTAACACTTAAAATAGCGTCAATGCCAGTAAAATCTTGCGCAGTAATATCTCTAATCAACTCAACAGTATTGTTGCCGCCAAAGCCAGCTACCACAGGCACCCGACCAGCATTATGCGCAACCGTAAACTTTAGAATCTCTTTCTTTTCTTCCTTTGAAAGTGTTACCGACTCTCCCGTAGTTCCCAAAGAAACTAAGTATTCTACTCCACCGTTTATAGAATGGTCTATCACCCTTCCTAATCCCTCAAAATCTATTTCGCCATTTTGATTAAATGGTGTTACTAAAGCTACCCCTGTGCCTTTTAATTTTTGGTTAATCATTGTTTACTTGATTTAATAATGTAATTGCTTGTTTAATATTATCGCTTAATGTAGCAGTAGCTGCCGGTTTTATCATCAACTCAAAGCAGTTGGTCTTTTCGGGGCTATACAAACCCACTCTGCAAGTGGCATTTGCAGTTAATACCACAAACTCTAATGGCAAATTTTCGTGTTGAAACAAGGCAAAAAGAATATCTGTTTTTTTGCTGCAAAATTGTTCAACAATAGCACCTTGCGGCTTGTGTGTTATGCTTACTTCTTTGCCCGAAAACGAGTTGGGTTTAGCAATGGCATTTTTCTCTTTCGGCAAATAGTATAATGTTTCTACTTGAATGTTTTTGCTTCGCAAATCGTTTGCAAAATTTTCTACTACCGCTACATCGCTTGTAGCAGTGCCATCAAATACAATACCAACTGTTTTTACAGATGCCAGGCTGAGCAAACGGTGTTTGTTTTTAGCCGAAGGATGATTCTTTATTGCACTATAGAAAAAAAAGCGCATCAACCGATACCAATAATTCATCACTCAATTATTTCGGTAGCGTTTGCATAAACACCAATTTTAGAATACTTGTCAATACGCCCCATAATTCGTTCATCGGGAGTCATAGTCTTTAGCTCATCTAAATGCTTGATGATAGTTTTCTTCAAAGTCTTAGCCATATCTTTTGGGTTGCTGTGCGCACCACCTATTGGTTCTTTTACTATACCATCAATAATGCCAAACTTAAGCAAGTCTTGTGGAGTAGGCTTCAATGCTTCGGCAGCTTTTTCTTTATGCTCCCAAGTGCGCCACAAAATTGACGAGCAAGACTCTGGCGAAATAACCGAATACCAAGTATTTTCCAGCATCAACAACCTATCGCCAACACCAATGCCCAATGCGCCACCCGAAGCACCTTCGCCAATAACAATACAAAGCACAGGCACTTTTAAACGCACCATTTCTAATAAGTTGCGGGCTATTGCCTCGCCTTGGCCGCGTTGTTCTGCTTCGGCACCTGGGTATGCGCCCGGAGTGTCAATTAAAGTAATAATAGGCTTATTAAACTTTTCGGCCAACTTCATTAAACGCAAAGCTTTGCGATAACCCTCGGGGTTGGGCATTCCAAAATTTCTAAACTGGCGCATTTTGGTATTGATGCCTTTTTGATGCCCAATAAACATTACCGATTCGCCATTCAAATTGCCAAACCCACCAACAATTGCTTTATCATCTTTAAAATGCCTATCGCCATGCAACTCTACAAAGTTCTCGCACATATATTCTAAATAGAAAAGCGAATAGGGCCTTTCAGGATGGCGGCTAACCTGAATGCGTTGCCAAACGGTGAGGTTGGCATAAATATCGCGCTGCTTTTCTTTAATACACTTTTCAATCTCACTTATTTTATCGTCCATATCAACACCACTGCGCTCTTGTACTTGCTTTAGTTTTTCGCGCTCTTCTACAAGTGCAGCAATAGGCGATTCAAAATCTAAAAATGTCATTTATTGTAAGTTTTCTTATTGTTAATCGTTGGGTGATTTGGCAAAAGGGAAAGACAAAAGTAAGGGTTCAGAAACAATTTTTTCATAAACACTTGCATTCAAGCATTAAGCCTTTATATTTGCGCTCCCTAAACGGGAAAAGGACCGGTAGTTCAGTTGGTTAGAATGCTGCCCTGTCACGGCAGAGGTCGCGGGTTCGAGTCCCGTCCGGTCCGCCAAAAATGTCTTGAAAGCCTTGCCCAGCAAGGCTTTCGTCATTTTAGGGATAAAGTTACATGCACTTTTTGCATGCACATTCAGAATCTGAATCCCCCCGTTTTTCTTCAACAACTCGTCCATAATCACTGTTTTGCTTATATAATTGCTGAAATCGGCTATCGTATACTTAACAACTTCTGACTCTAAAGACAAAAGTTAAGCTGCACCCAACTGCAATTATTTTAAAGTTTATGAAGTTCTTTTCCGGTAATAGAGTCCCTTCCTCACTTTTTCTTCTATTCTGGCGAATAACAAATAGAAGAAAGTTATGGAAGGAAATAACAGACTATTAGGGATAGAACTCGGACTTCTTGAAGATATGCTTAGAAGCATTGTACGGCAAGAGATGACCGAAATGCGAGAAGAGATTAAGCAGACAATCATTTCTAAGCGAGAATCGTTGCTTTGTGAAGAACGGCTCTATACAGAACAGGTAGCTGAGATACTCAATGTAAAATCTCGCCATACCATCTACAATTACCAAAAGAATGGAACTCTGCCAGAACCACAACGTGATATCTCTGGCCGTCCTTACTGGATACCCGAACAATTGGAAAGTATATTTAGGCTCAAAGGAATCAAAGGCAAATTCCCGCTTAATTAACAACTACTACCCTGTTATACCTAACTCTAACTTGCGCTTAACAAGAAAAGTAAATGAATAATGAGAGAGATTAAAAAATATGTCAGATTCTACATTGAAAAACGCAACTCATGGAAAGACCAAAGTCCACTACGCCCCCGAAATGTGGTAATGCTATTCAATTATAACGGCAATAGACTTTGTACACTCACAGGAATGAAAATAGCCAAATGCGACTGGGACGATAAAAAACAAAGGGTAAAGTTGAATGTGAAACGAGCCAACGAAGTTAATTCCTACTTAAACGGGATTGAGACTAAAGTTAACGACATCTATTTTTCATCAATTGCAAGTGGAATCATACCTGACAATAACCATATCCTAAAAGAAATGAGTAGAGATAAGAAGATGGCAAAACCCTCTCTACTTGCAGAGTGGAAGAAATATCTTGAAGTTCAAAAGAATAGGGTGAAAGCAAGCAGTCTTGAAGCACTTCGACACTCTTTCGAGCATTTCGAGCGTTTCGCAAAAGGAAAACGGATTAATTTTGAGGACATAAAGCCAGGGTTAGTTTCAGAATATGCCACCTATCTGCAAAAGATAGGACACGCTGACAATACCATTCATAAGCATATTAAGAGAATGAGAGCATTTATGACTTATGCAAAGAAAGCTGAACTCCACAACAACGATCGCTATAAAGACTTCAACGTGTCTGAGAAAGTAGCTCGCATTGTATTCCTAGAATGGGAAGAAGTAAAGATACTCCTTGACTATAAAGCAGAGACTCTTTTGGAACAGAAAGTGCTAGATAATTTTCTCTTTGGTTGTTTGACTGCAATGCGTTATTCTGATTATCATTCACTGAAAAGAAGTGACATTATTGAGGTAAAGTTCGATAATATTCCAGAGGTGTATCACGGTGCTAATGTACGGCAGATTAAAACGGATAAGACGGGAGTTGTGCCGATTCTTCCTGAGGCACTTGCTATCATCGAAAGAAACAAAAATGAGGATGGGGACTTCGCCCTCCCTCGTTTAAGCAATCAAGTTATTAATAAACTCATTAAAGAAATTGGCAAGAAGGCAGGTATTAATCAGAAGGTGCCAGTTGACATATACAAAGGCGGCATAAGAATCACAGAACACAACGAAAAGTATTTAGAGTTGAGTTGTCATATAGGAAGAAAGACATTCGTCTCAGTTGCCGCTGCAAAAGGAATTCCAATTCATATTGTAGCTGACATCGCAGGGCATAATGTGAAGACGTGCATGAAATTCTATACCGGTGTGGCCAACAAAGAGAAATTTAAACAAGTTATGAAAGAGATGAAATTCCCTGAAAAAAAATAAATATTGCCTAGTGAATAGACATTCAAAGTGAGATGACTATATAGCCTGAAATCAGTTTATACACAATTGCTATTAAACCCGCCAGTTGCAGCTTACAACTTAGGACAGGACTACTTATCAGTTACGATAACTGTAATATAAAAAGTAAAACTAAGGAAGCAAAGTTTGTGTGTTTGTTCGTGTAAGTTACAATTTTTGCAAGTTGAATTAGTGCTTAGTAAAGATAGGATCAACCTGTGTTCAGATTGACACAGGTTCAAAGAGTTCCCCTCCCCATTATATATATGAAGAAGATAAACCAAACATAATGCTACTCCTCTGTACCGCTTTCTTTATTTAACGAAAGGCTCATGCTTGCCGGATTTATTGAAATGTGAGCCGATTCCGGCTCTTTAGGAAACAACTTAACAGATTTCTTAAGGTGATCTCGATAGAACATACTTGTACTATTCTCTAAGAAGAAGTTTGGTTCAAACACATTGTACTTAGCAAATCTGAATATCATTTTCTTTAGCTCCTCCTTCTTGATGTATCTGTTGTCACTTAAGAAGTCGGATAGTTTTAATAGCAGATGTTTGTTGTCCATGAGTACATCTTTAGCAAGCTGTAAGGATTCTTTAACCAGTGTTTTTGCATCTTCCTCAATCTCAACATTAGAATAGCACAACTGCAAAGGTGAAGCAAATTCAGGGTTTGAATACTGCATAGGTAACTTCCCTAAACCACTATATTTGAGAGAAGCCATTACAAGTTCAGTAGCTTTCGCAATATCACTTCCTGAACCAAGAGTAGTATTCTCTTCACCATACACTATTGCTTCCGCAGCATATCCTCCCAGCAACGTTGCGATTCTTAGTTTGACATCTTTCTTGGACATGTAGCTTACTTCTGATTTGATGAACACAAACCCCTTTGCTTTGGATTCAACTGTAGTCGAATAAACATGTTCGGGTAGTCTGCGTTCAAGTAATGAGGAAACGAGCGCATGGCCGGATTCGTGAACTGCAACTATTGCCTGATTATCATCCTTTTTCTCTTTTCTCAGTACCTCTAAATTCAGAACCATTTTTTCTGATAACTCACCTACTATTTTGTTCTTGATTAAATACTGGATGTTAATCATACCATCAGTACAGGATATAAGAATTCTGTCCGCATCCTTACAGTATAATTCCTTGTGGCAGACAATTTTAGAGAGTTTAGATTTTATGATTTGATGTATAGTAGTAAACAGCGGCCTTGTTCCCTGGGTTGGATACACACCTTCCCTGTAAATAATTTCCTTGATTGAATCATCATAATCTAAACTCAACTGTTGAAGATTTAAGAGCCTGTCAGAAACTTTTTTGAGTTCTAAATCTATGATGCTTTTAAATGATTGTTCACTGAGAGCGGGGTATATGATATGTATGTTGCCGAGCCGTGCTATTTGTTCATTGCGAAATCTTTTCCGTAAAACGTTTTTCACATCCGAGATGGTTATACTTAATGACTCTTTATGAAAGTCATCAGCACTCATATCAGGATTAAAGTTATCGCTCATGGAATAGGCTTCATCTAAGTTGCCCATTACAAAAATCAATGCCTTGGTACAGTCAACATTTACGGGCGCAAAACATCTTTCATAAATGTTGTAGAGGTAATCAATACTCTCCCTTCCACTTAAAGCATCAAGTTCTTTTTCAAATTCAGTTTGGTGTTCGTATTGCTCTTTTATCCACTCATAAATTTTATCTCTCTGGTCTTTTTGAACAAAGAAGTCATTCGAGCCATCTTCATTGCTTTCATTAAAATTGTACTCTTCTATTTTTAGTAGTTTGAGGAATACATCTTTCTTCTCTACAACCTTGCCACAACTAACTACTACACCGGATTTCAGGCACATTGTCAAATCCTTTATCAAATCCAGCAAGTTATCAATGCCTCCTATAAATCTTGTTGTCTGAAACTTTCCACTATCCAATAAGTCCCATATAATTCTTATCGCGGGCTTATCTAATTCATTTCCTGCCTCATCTTTTGTTCTTGCGTTCTGAAATTCATCGAAGGCAAGAATCATAGTTTTGCCATTTCTGTACTCATACAAATCTCTCAGTTGTGATCGCATGGACCAGGCGCTAGAATTTACCTCGCCCATGTCAAAACGATAGTAACAGTTTTGTAAGTCCAGCAACTCAGCAAGTCTTTTAACTAAGGATGTCTTACCGACACCTGTTAGCCCCCATAAATTTACAACCACCGGCTTGTCTTGAATTTCAGGAAAGGCATGCCATGCACTAACCGCATCCGTGATTTCATCAATAGCTCTATCTAAGCCAATAAACTCACTCTTTAACTGAATGTTTACTTTTTCAAGAAGGCTTTTCTTTTCAAGAATTCTTTGATAATCTGTAGTTTTCATCATTGCATTATTTAATGTAATGCAATGATAGATTCCAAGAACGCCAATAGATGTCGTTCAGGAATTATTTATGGTTTTTCTAGGTGTTTTTAGCTATTTCTGATTGATAAACCATATAAACTGTCGCGTGATTAGGAATAGCGATTGACGATAGATTGACATCTTTTAATGATGTCGTCCACCAGCCACTGTGGTTCAATAACTTTCACAAGTTCTACATGGCTAAAAATCTTCTGTACTAGTTCAAAATTAGGAATTACATAGATGCTGAAAACCATTTCAGTTTCTGAGTCCAGAACAATTTCCTGTGTGTTGTGAAGCGGAAGTGTTTTAAAATAGTTTGCCTGAGGATAAAGAGCAGAAATTACAATTTTCTCTCTCTCGCCACCCGAAGAATTCAAACCAACAACCGAATCAAATTTTTCATGCGCATCAAAGTTTACTTTGGTTTTAAACTTTTCAGACAGCACTTTTAAATCCTCAATTCTTTCAATGCCAAAGGTGAAGAAGGAGTCGGTGTTTTTTAGTTTCCCGTAAATGTACCAGCGGTTCTGATACTGCTTAAGCAAGTATGGTTCTAAGATGAAAGACTTTGACTTTTTGGTATGCCAGTTGTAATGCTTGAAAGTGATTCTGTTTTTATCTCGTGTTGCACTTAATAAGTCCTTTAACTTGTCTATTCCCTTTAAACCATTCTCTGCTTCAAACGAAATGAAACTAAGCATTTCCTTTCCTTCCTGAATGGAATTCATCAGCAAGTCTGCTGTTGCTACAATTTCAAGAAACCTGATAAAAGATTCAAAGTTGATAGTGCTTTCCTTATCTATGTAATAGCCATTTTTGAGTTTGTCATAGCGTATAATAACACCGAACTCATTTCTGATTTGTTCAATATCTCTTTGTAAAGTCCTTGCAGAGATGCTGAATCCCTCCTCAATCATCATAGATTTTAAATCATCAAATGAGGGGAGGTACTTTCGCTCTAACTTTTGAATGATAAGAGTGTATCGTTTGATTGTTCCCTGACGTGACATGCTGGTGCTGTTAAACTAATGTTGATATTGATTTGAAATCAGTCAAGGTTGGAATTGATCCAGTTTATTAAGTATCAACTGTGTTTTTTGTTTTATGGCATCTGGTATCTTGTTTTGTATTACATCCCATGAAGTATTATCCCATTCGTCAAAATTAACTGCCCAAATCCAGCTTTTATCAGTGAGTTGGTTGTTTATTTCAAAGTCATGAAAGAATTCAGAAAGTTTATTGGTTGTCCCATCTGCATCCATAACAACTTTTGTTTCTTTCGATGTAGCATCAATACCAACATGTAATACCTCAAGCCTTCGCTCAAAGTAAAAGTAGATACAGTAATTCCAATTTTTTCGGTAAAACCAAAATCCGGTTTCTTTATCTCCTAGTCTGCCATCCGATTTGTCTATATCATTTTCTAAGCCAATTTCTTTAGCTATTTCTTCAATGGATTCAATCAAGTTATCTATGATTTGAAATTTACATTCTTCCCAAACACTATTGATTTCACTTGCGCTTTTAATCAAGTCAGGATTGTTAATGATTATCTTAACTAATTCATTCTTCATGTTTTCATTCATAGTCTGATGTGTTAAGTGTTTGATTAAATAGGTGTATTGAGTGATAGTTTCTCTGACAAGCGGGTAATTCACAGCTTCTTTCTTACAATGATTCAGCCATTCAAGGATATCCCCACGATATGAGATTGACAGAGGACTGATTAATTCATTTGGGTACTCATTGTTCTTGGTGGAAAATATATCTGCACCCTTGCCCTCTAAAGTTAGATATACGAGCAAGGAATTCTTATTGAATTTGTAATATCTCCTGAGTTGTCCGCGTTGATCACCTGCGTGAATTTTATTCTCAATGATGATGGATTTACCACCATGCTGTTTTGATTCAATCACTATATCAATGTACCCACCCGAATCATAATTTTTGTCTATGTACCCCGTCCATTTTTCTATTTGGACTTTGACATTTTCTGTATTAAATGATATTAGAAAATCTTTATCTTTTTCAGTTGTTGACTTATTGATTAAAGCTTCTAAGAACAATTTTAGAAATACATCTTTCAGCCCATGTGTGCCATCAGGGTTTAGAAGTTCGGCTATGAGTTTTGAATGAAGCCTTACTTCTTTAGTGCTAAGTCCAAGCAGATTAAAAACATTAAAGTTCTCGCCGGTTACTTTGGCAATCTCTTCATATTTTCTTTGAGTAATGCTAATCTGCTCTAATAGAGAAACATGATTTTTGAATGAGTTTGTGTCAGACATCTGGAGTCGAATTTTAACTTGTTGCAGCCTATTAGTACGCAGCTAAAAAACAAATATGATTTATAGTGGTGGTAGATGCAAAAAAATCAAAGCAGGATGTGAAGATTTTATCTGGCTAACCTTTTGTAATTTGGGTTACGCCACTAACTGATGCAACTTGAACTTTACCGATACTTTTGCCTTCTCGTATTACATGGGTAAGAGTGAGAGGATAATGAAGTTCTATCACTGAAAATTTTATTTCGTCATTAAGCAGCAATCGTCTTTCGTTTGAAGAAACTATCCTAAAAATTGTGCCTGCCTTCTTAAATTCAATTGTTCGATTTGGCTCATATCCTATTTGAACGGTTTGGTTGATTTTAATGTTTTCAGGTTTCAACTTTTCAATAGTTTTTTTCTGAACAGCTTCTTTTTTATCAAACGAAGCAATCAGTTCCTCCCAACTTTTATATCCCAGGTATTCTGCCACTATATCGAGTGTATGTAGTCTCGGCTCTCTTATACCTTTAACAAATCCATACAACCTGAGTAAAGTGCTGGAACTGATTCTTGTTCTGCAAGATTCTGAAATATGGTTGGCAAGTGCTTCGCAATCTTTTGGATATCGAATGTCTTTTCCAAACCGTGCTTCAATTTTTTCTTTAATCAGCTTAGAGAGCATAATGCGAAGATGCTCTCTGGAATGAAACGAAAAGCTGAATGAAGCAAATGAATCAAACGAAGTGAATGAAGGAAAAGAATGAAATGAAGAAGTGAATGCCAAATACATTCGTTTTCAAACATTATCTAACAAATTCACGACAAAACAACATGGGAAAAAAGTCATTCGTATTACTCAACACTTTAATAGTGTTAGGATTAACATTCATGTCATCATGCAGCTCACCGGAAAAGGAGGGGAGCCAATTAGGAAAGACATACACCGATTGTTTAGGCAGCACAAATACCTTTAAGCAATCCTTTGAACTTCTTGATAAAAAGGCCGATTGCGATAATAAAATAAAGACCAATTGGGAACAGGCTAAGGAAAAATACAAGAATGATGCAACGAAATGGAAATCATTCATTGACGCTTTTGGGAATGCAACAAAAACAACCGTTGAGGAACTAAACCTTAATCTTACTAAACTAATAGCTACAGAAATAGAAGGTAAACTATGGGTAAGGGAAGATGACAGTTCCAAAGACTTCTATTTATGTTCTTTTGAAAACGGGGTGCTTAAATTTCTAAATAGTAAGGGTGCTTTTGAGTATGAGTTAAAAGGGAATGTTCTTTCCTTTGATGATGACAGAGGTACATCAGGTAAGGTTATTGTAAAAGACGATAAACTGTCTCTTTCCGATACAGAAAATAATGTTAGCCTGAATTATCGCCTGGCAGACAACAAAGACAAGATAATTGGAAAGTGGAGTGTCTCTGGTTCTTTGTTGGTAACATTAGCCAGGAACGGCAAATGCACGTTGGGTGGATCAGGATTCAGCACAAAAACAATACCCTATACCTATGATGATGATGTGCTGGACATTAAAGGGGCGGGAGCCTACAAGATTAAGACAGATAACTGGAATGTTTTGCCTTGGGGGAAGCAACCGTTTTCTCGTATTAAAAGTGATCAACCCAAAGACCTCAGAGTATTGTTTGGACATAGTTCAATAGGGGAATCAGTGTCAGGTGTTTCGTCTACTTCCAATAGTGAGAATTGGGATCAAATGCTAAATGACTATGAGGAATATGTAAATGAATACCTCAAATTTTACAAGAAGGCAATCGCTGGCGATATGTCAGCACTATCTGAATATCAGGAACTGTTGGATAAAGCAACTGCATTAGAGACAAGTATGACGGCCGCACAAAATGATGACAAACTGAGTGCAGCACAGATTAGCCGTCTGATGAAAATTCAAACCAAGATGTTGCAGGGAGCTATAAACTAATGGATAACAACATCATTTATAAAACACAAGTACTTTAAAAATTAGGCAACTTAAAATTCAAACAAAATGAAAAGCAAAATCAACTTTTTCGGCATCATTACTGCAATCCTAATCCTCATTTCCATATTTCTACCTTGGTTATCTGGTTCAATGGCCGGCTATGAAATGGAGACATATTCAAGAGGTATTGAATTCGATGACTTAAAAATTACTGTTATTGTAGCACTCATTGGGGCTTTCGTAGCTTTTTTTAGAATTAGATGGGCAGTCATTTTGATAGGTATTTTATGCTTCATGCAGGGACTCCTTCATTTGGGTTGGTATCTCTTTGCTGATAAAATTTCATCAGATTACTCTGGTGGTGCAGCCGGATTAAATCCAAGTTACGGACTTATCCTTTTTCTGGTTGCTTCATTGCTCTTTATATTCTCAACAAAGAAAGTCAAGAAAGATGTTGAGCATAAGTCTGTAGCCTGAAAGGGGAAGTAAGTTTATCTTCAAATTAACGCCAGTAACGTTTTGCTGGCGTTAATTTGTTTTACTCGCACCACGCTCAACCTTCGCACTAAACTTCTCAAACCTGCGGTACACAAAATCATTGAAGTCCCGGCAGGACTTGAACTCATTCTCAAATTCTTTGCAGTGGAAATTCTGTTTAGCACTGTAAATTTTTTCAATTTCATCATCATCAAAATCTCTTATGTAGCCATTGATTTGATAGAAGAAATGAATGAAATAAAGTTTGTTTGTGAAGTCAATACTATAAGCCTCATGGAACTGTTGTCTCATTTTGAAACCCCAAGTAGTTAACCTTAATTCATCAGGAGCTTTGCAACCAAATGATTCAACCAGCGCACCTAATTCTTTCATTGGAATCTCCTCTTTACATACATTAAGTTCCGGACTATAACGAGAAGTTCTGTCATCATAGCTGTATGTTTTATCATCCTTCATTAACACCAGCAGATTTACCTGAGCAGGTATATCATCTAACAAAGAGTAAATGCTGCGAAAGGAAAAACCTTCAACAAAAACCCTTGCTACATTCTTTTCTTTAACTATAGCGATCTTCATATTTCTGTGGAGTTATTTGAGTACATGAATAATATATCTCGACATTGAAAAAAACAATCGCATTAACAGTCAGATAGGTGTTTAGGGAAAGGAATAAATGTATGACTGGCATTTTCAGGCGCATCATCATTAACTGATTTTCCTCTGAATTTTTCCTGAAACAAGGAAAGCAGGTTATAGAGATAGAAAGTCTTTCCCTCCTCCTTTGTGTAAGTGAACATCTCAATACATTTATTGATTATAACCTCACCATCTGAGTTATGAACGAACCCTTTCTTATCAAAGCAACGCAAATCCTTTTTAAGCAACATGTCATAAATGCTTATGTAGGTTTGTTTTCTTTTGATTTCATTACTAGTATCCATGTTGGAAACAGCATTTCTTAGTTCAGTATTTCCCATATCAATCAAGATAGGGAATAAGGGCGGTAGATGATAAGAGTGAGTTGCGATTTTGAGTTTTCTTGCTGTTTTTAGAAACACCACAAAGGCAATCGCAAGATTTTTTGTTTCCTCTGTTTTTTCTTTCTCCTTTCCATCGGTTCCTGCTACCCTCGTGTAAACAAAATATTTACACATGAAGAACAAGACAGAGCAGGAAAAACTTGCCGAATTCTTAACGCAGAATGCTGCATCCACTAAGAAGCAAATTACAGAGGCCACCGGCATCAAAGGCATCCAACTGGTAAACCTTTTAAAAAAACTTGAAGGGTTGACTTCGGAAGGGGATGGCGCGGAAACAACCTACACCTTAGAGACGGTTGTTGAGGGCGAAGCTAAAGCCGCTGGTGAAGAATCAACTCCTTCCGGAACAGAAAAAGAAGCACCCAAAGAAAAGGCTGTGAAAAAGGGGCGCGACAACACGAAGTTTAAATTCAATGGAGAGGAGTATCCCAAAGGACAACTGGTACGTGCGGTTGTTGCGCACTATGTGAAGGAGAATCCTAAAACAACCCTCAAACAGTTGAAGGAAGTTTTCCCTGACACCTTGTTACACAGGTTCGGCATATTTCAGGAAGTTGAAGAAGCAAAGAAAATCTCGGGCGCGAGGGACAGATACTTCTTCAAGGAAGAACACGTTATCAAACTGAAAGATAAAACGGTGGCTGTGTGCACGCAGTTTACAGCAGATAACATCAAACCTTTTTTGGCTGTGGTGAAAGGTATCGGTTACAAGGTGAAGTAGCCGGTAGTCTTTTGTTGTCTCCCCACCTGAAATGGACGCTCCTGAGGCGTCCATTTTCAGTTTATATGGTTCTGTGAGTTAAACTGCGAATCGCGCTCAGATGAGATTTGAAGGCTTTTGTCTTTAGAGACTAAAGTTCTTGGAGGTATCTTTAATAAAATAGCTTTGTTACATCGGATGCTGCTCAAGTGAGTTTTTGTTTTCTTTCTACCTGAAATGGACGATCCTGATGCGTCCATTTTTAGTTTATATGCTTCTAATTGCGAATTGAGCTCAGGTAAGATTTGAGGACTCTAGGGACTAAAGTAATTTTGAATTATTCTTGTTGGTATAACTTGGCTGAGCTAATCTTATGTAAAGACAAAGTACATGAACGATGAATTAAAGTATTTTATACTTGCTAAAAAATTGAACAGCCGATTTTCACTACAGTTGAGTGAAGCTCACTTCAGAGGTAATAATCGCGGTTTAACATTGGTTTCTCATAGTGTAATAAAACCACAACTTGGAATTCCTATACTCTATGACAAGAACTTCACTTTAGAGAGATGGAATGAAAGTATGGTAGAGAAGCATATCTTGAAACTTCATCAGAAAAGTGATCCGGGCAGACCAACTCCTGAGAAGAGAGTACAATCTATTCTCATCAAAGCAGCTTTAAACAATAATTACATCTTACCTTTCAAGAACAATAAGATCACTTACATCACTGATGAAATCAAGATTGATAAGATTGCTGATATTATAGGTGTGGGCGAAGATTCCACGTTGTTTATTATTGAGTTGAAATCAAAGCGGAAAAAGAAAGAACTCGAAAATCAGCTACTAGAGTTTGAGAAAATAGTTAATCAAAATACTCCCTTCTTTAAAGAGCTCATCCTTATGGTTGCTGGTTTAAATTGGAATGGTAAAATTGAAAAAATGATAGTTTGGCCAAACGCCTCAACATCCCCATTAAATCTGGGCACTAATACTTGGACTCCAAAGGAAATAATTGAAGTTTGTTATAAATATAATGATGGAACGCTTACACTCATTGAGTATGATAATTCAGGTGCAGAAATTGTATCCTCTTTTTAGAGGGGAAGTTGGTTTTGCCTATCACTTAATTTTTGCATAAAAGCTTTAACAAACCTAGCCATTTCCTTATCTATGTCTTGCATGGATTTAAAGTTCTCCCCTAGTTCAAACAACTTTTCAAATCCGATATTATTTTTCCTAGGTATAAATTCATCGCCTAAATCTATACTCTTCAATTTATTGCAAATCAACTCTTGTCCTTCATCATTTGCTTTTAATGGTATCCAAAAAAACAAATGTCCCGTGCCATTATCCCAAAATGATATATCCAGTTTGAATGATACATTATCTTCAATGTAATTATCATACAAACGGTGATGAGGTTGGTAAACGAAGTAGTTCCTAAAAGGGTAATCGCTTCCAATCGCAGCTACTATTTTATCTGCTCTGAATCCCGGAATACTATTTTTTAGTTTGAGTATATTATCAATTAGCTCTAAGCTGTTTTTATCATTAGCAAGCTCATAAAACCTTTCTATGTTTTGTTTTTCCATGCTTTTGTTTGATAGATATTTAATAAGTTTAAGGTATTGATATATTAAAGTCTTGCTGTCATCATTTGTGCACAACTCTAAACAGTTAGTGAGCCAGCCAGTAGCTAAGTCGTGCTTACTATTATCAAATGCAGCAATATTTCTAATTAATAATTTCGCTTCATTATTTTGAGGTGTTGGAGCGAATTTGTTGCCATCAAGTGATAAATAAATTATACCACAAACGCTGTATCCCCCTTTAATAGCATAATTATAGTAGTCATCTATTTGTTGATACCGATCAACAGCATTATTCATTTTATTTTCAATGATGATTGAACTCTTTGTTTCATCATCTAAAATCCAAATATCAATTCGCCCTTTTTCTCTAAAAACAATGGGTTGTATAAACTCAGGGATATGAAGATTATGGTGTGCGTTTAAATACTTTAGAAATTCATCAGTGAAACTCCTCCCTTCTTTATGAGGAGCATTGGTGTTTAAGAAGGATGCTATTATATCACTGTGAAAATTTTCAAGTTGATTGTTGTAACTTGAAAGGGTAAATAAATTGTATTTGAAATCATCTTTTTTTAATTGATTTTCCTTTTGTGTTTTTACACATTGCAGAATTGTTTCATTCTCTATAAATTCAATCTCTCTCAATACTTGTATTTTTATTTAATGAACAAATGGCATAGCCCCGCTGCGATTTGCCAATTCGAGCACTGGTACTACAGAAGTTCTGTCTTGATGATCCCATACCAAATTCAGATACAATTTATACAACAAATATTACATTTCATCATAATCCGAGATTTCATTTACTTCGATTCATGCCTTTCATACTCAACAAGAATATTGTATTCCCTGAACCCGCACTTGCAGATGAAGATGGTTTACTTGCCATAGGGGGAGACTTGTCAGAGGAAAGACTGGTGTTAGCGTATAGCAAGGGAATCTTTCCTTGGTATTCAAATGCCGAACCTATACTGTGGTACAGTCCGAATGAGCGGTTTGTTATTGAGCCGAGTGAGATTAAGGTGTCTCACAGTATGCGAAAGCTGGTGAATTCCTCAAAGTATGAAATAAGATGGAATACTGCTTTTAATGAGGTAATACAACAATGCTCTGTTATTAGACGAAAGGGGCAAAATGGAACATGGATTCATGAGGATATGATAGCGGCTTATTGCCGGCTGCATGAGAATAGGATTGCCCAATCAGTTGAAGTATGGTTTGACGACTCTCTTGTCGGTGGACTGTATGGTGTTGTGGTGGGTAAAGTGTTCTGTGGCGAGAGTATGTTCAGTACGTTACCAAACACTTCTAAACTTGCGTTGATTGCTTTATGCCGTTCAGGCATTTTTGATTTGATTGACTGCCAAGTTTATACAGCACACCTTGAAAGTATGGGCGCGAAGTTTATTGGCAGAGACGAGTTTATAAAGGCTCTTATTATGTAAGACTTCAAAAAATATTTCCTATGAAGTATTTATCGAAACCTACTTTTTAGAATCGGTAAATTTCAAAGACCGGAAGTGGCTTCTAATCATGTTTTTTCTCATTCAGATAAGCATGTGATTCACAGGTTTTTTGTTGGAAATTATTTGTTAAAATGGAGCTTGTAACTCTTTGTAAAAAGGGGTGTTTTTCGTACCTTTAATGGATTAAATCATTCATCAAAAAACAATTGATTTTACCATGAACGAATTGCAAATTGAACAACAAGTTAAGACTGAAATTTATAACTTTTCAAGTCCTTATGTAGATAATCTTAGAGTCAAGCTATACAGGAATTATAGACAGGAATGTAATCGTCTTATAAGTATGGATCCAAGTGAAGCGAATGAAGCTAAGGAACTTTTGAGAAAATATTACAAGGGCAATCAAAAATGGATAAACGAGCAAGAGGAAAAGCAAGGAAAAGTTTTGGGTTTGGAATTAAAAGATAGAATTGATTGGCTGTTTGATAACACTCACAAGGATCTAGAGCAAATATTGAATGGACCAAAACTTTCAGAAATTGTTTCGTTTATGAAAAAAGGAACAAAGCTGAAAATTTCGGCAATCGATGAAGACGGAATTCTCAAATTTGACTTTTTAAATTCATCAGGTAAACACGTAAATAGTACTCTCTTAGATTTTTACAGTTTAAAGCTACATCAACTTGCTGAATTAAGAGCTAAGAGGGCAATTAACGAAAGACTAAAAGAAAAGATCTTTTCAAAAGAGTCATCTGCTGATTTTAATTATAAACTTGATGAAGATGAATTAAGTATTGGAGATACTACGCCAACTGAATGTTCCAAAAAATTCAATAAAAAAGGGGCTGCCAAACACCTAAAATATTACATAGATGATTGGAATAAATTCATCAAAATTTGTGAGCACTACACTAAGCCATTTGATTTTAACTATAAGTATCGTGGGAAAGAAAAGTTTAATCACAATGTAAGTTTAATCACAAAAACTGGTGATGAAAAATATCAATGGAATGGTTTAGGGCATGGAGTTGCAGGTGAAATGAATTATTTCTTATCAGCATTATCCAATGCAAATAGTTTATTAAAAACTAACGTTGATCAAGAAGAACTTGGAGGTGCAGTAAAATCATTTTTCAATGTGAATCAAGAGGACGTTAGGGCACTTGTTCGCAACATTAATACCCCAAATAAAAATACTGACTACAGTTCTTGCTTTGAGTTTATAGCGGCTTTGTAAAATCTCAAATCGCACAAAAATCTCTGGTTGATTTGAGGCTTTTCGCGATAGTACGTTTGCTTTCTAAAAATTAAAACAATGCAAAACGTAAGCAACGAAAAGTTCACAAGAACAAGAAAAGAAGTAAGTATTAATGACTTGATTCCTCACCCAATCTCCAAGCAAGTATACCAATCAAGTGGTATTGCAGCTTTGGCAAGTTCAATTAAAGATTTTGGAGGGATGGTACAGCATCCCCAAGCAACATTGCCTAATGAGGATGGGAAGTATCATATATTGAACGGAAACCGCAGAGTACTTGCTGCTACCGAGTTGGGTTGGAAGCATTTATTTATTGAGGTAATGGTAAATCTACCGCCAGAGGATGAAAGCCTATTCATTGTTGAGAGCAACAATTACAGAGATAAAACTCCTCTAGAGAAGTACAAGGAAATCCAGATTTATCAAGTGGAGTTGCCAAAAAGACAAGGTAAAAGAAATGACTTAGCGAACGATGAGAAAGTAAGTCAGCGAAAGGCAATCGCAGAAAAGATGGACATTGCAGAGAGTGAGGTACGCGATTTAATACTGGTAGGTAACGCTCCCAACGGAGAGGAATTGCTCAAAAGTATAGATGGCAAATCCGTTACTCTAACAGCTATAGCACGAAAAGTTAATCAAACAGCCACAGCGCCAAACTACACTGGCTATGTAGCGTGTGAGGAGGTTGATTTGGATCTTTGCGCATGTCCTGTTTGTAACTCCTATTCAACAAAGCGTATAGAGGTGATTGATCACAAATTATTCTACATCAATTAAATCAGTCACATGCTACAGCTCAAAGTACGCGGCCCTCCTATGCCCAATAGTTACGATAGGACACTAAATATTTTTTTTAAATCATAAACAATATAACAATGATGAATATCATCAAGAACTCAGCTTTCAGATCGGCTGATGCAGTTTTAAGATATATCCTTGCCCTAATAAATTGTATGCAGCCTACATGTATTACGTTGTTTGCAGGGGTGGGAGGTAGTTCACTCGGTGCACATCTTGCCGGATACAAAGAACTGCTCGCAACTGATTTCAATCCACTAGCAGCAGAAAACTTTGGTAACTATTTCAAGGATGAAAAATATGTTCCGTATTGGGTTACCGACATTTGGGACATTTCTCCAATGGATTTATTAAGGCGAACTATGTTACAAGTTGGCGAGCTCTGCCTATTAGTTATTACTGCCCCCTGTCAGGGTTTCAGTGTTGCTTCCGGTAAATTTGATCCTCTTGATCCGCGAAATGCACTATTCCTCCGCGGAATTGAATTTGTAAAGGAAATACTCCCATTTGTTGCAATTTTTGAGAACGTACCCGGAATGCTTAATCCTAATCTTACTCCGATAATGAACGAGATTAAAATACGCTTAGAGGATGATCTAAAAGATTATAAAGTGAGTTGTTTTAAATTCAATTCTCTCTTTTACGGAGTACCATCAGATCGCGAGAGGCTCATATTCATTTGTATCAGGAAGGACATTTTTAGATTCAAGCCATTAATCCCTCCCGTCACACACGATATATCTCAGTTTGCCATTTGTAAAATTGCTCCCGAAATTCAAGCAATTGAATTTGGGCAGAGTAAAAAGATAATACGATTACCCCATGAATTCATGCCCACAATTACGGCTACTGAGGGTATCAGGTATCGTCAAGATAATAAGTGGTTTAAACTAAGTGAGAACGAAGATTACCTGCGAAGATTCCAATCTTTCCCGGATGATTTTCAATTAAATGGTTCGCTTTCGCAAAAGTGCAAGATGATCGGCAATTCTGTTCCGCCAAACCTAATGGCGAATATCCTGCGGTACGTAAAGCATGAAATACTGTGCTTTCCTTATGAACTTACAGCAGGAAGTAATACCAACTCTCAACAACTTGCATTACCGCCTTTAAATTTGAACTAACTGGCTCAGGATAGCTTTTGAGCGGTTAAGCTATCTTGGTGTTTACACCTCTCAACAAACAAGGAATAAGGGCTGTTTATCAGCCCTTTCTTGTTTTAGTTTCCTTTAGTATGTTTTGATTTGTATCATTAGCTTGTAAATTATAAAGCACTCTGAGTTTCATCTTTTACCTAAGAATGATATGAATAGAATCGAATACATCAATAAAATAGATTTTATGATTAATAATATAATAAAAATAATAAGTGTATTGATGTGTAGCTGCATTTTTATTCGATGTAAGCAATCATCAAATCAAAAATTTGATATACCTAAAGAAAAATTACAACACTACATATTAAATGAATTTGAAAATAGGCTATCAAAACATTACTCAAAAAGAGAAGTTTGTTTATTTAAGGAAGTAGTTACAAATCATTTAATTAAAAATTTTAATCATCCTTCGCAATATGACAATTTTATCATACATCATTTTTCATGCTATCCATATTTGGAACTTAAATTTCATTTAATATCTGAAAAATCAGATATTAAATGTCTCATTTTTGAAAATACTTTAAATGATAGCATCCTTGACACAAAAAAATTTATTAAGCTATCAAGAGTTGACAGCTTACGACTCTTAAATGTTATTCAATCAGATGAGATACAATTGATTGAATTGGTTCTAAACAACAACTATACCTTACTTTCTAATGAGGAAAAAGAATTGTCGAATGACGATATCGTGGATTTACCTAAGGCATTGATATATGAAATATATAAAGAACAGTATTTCACTTGGACTGCGATATCAACTTTTACTGTTGTAAGATCTTATGCTGAATTTTTACATTGTTTGTTAGAATTGAAAACAACGGAGGCAACTTCAAACGACATACAATTGATAAATGAGTTTGTAATCAATAATCAACTGTACAACCCTCAAACATTGATATTACATAATAAAAATAAAGGTATTTTGCTGTTTAAAATTGACTATGAAAGAGAAAAAGATAAAGTGCATTATTCGATTACTAAGTCTATCATTTATAATAGCAATATAGAACCCGATTTATGGAACGACATAAATTTTAATAGTTTGTTCAAGGAATGCAGTGATATTACAGAATAGTATAAAATGTTCAATAAGCGAAATACATATTTACTTTTATCCCTACTTGTTTTTACAGGCGGTTGCAGTAGTAACGTATATTCCCCTGATGAATATGTGCACTTGGCAACCGCAACATGAAAGCGAGCAGTGAAGATAAGGATACGCTTTTTTATGTAAATGATGTGCAGGGTAACATCATGGCAAGCTACAGGCTGAAAAACGACAGCCTGTTTTTGGTGGAGCAATCGCTGTATGGCTCGTCAAGGATAGGGGTGGATGTGTCCAACAGGTTGTTGTGGCAGCGGGATACGAACCTTGTGTATGGCACTGCGGCTTACAACACCGTGCGCGGCAACAAGCAATATGAACTCACCAATCATTTAGGCAATGTGCTGGCAACGGTGAGTGATAAAAAAGTGGGTGTGGACTCTACCAATGATGGCACGTATGACTACTACAACCCTGTGGAGATAACCGCTACCGATTACTATGCCTACGGAGGTGTGCTGCCCGAAAGGCAATACCCAAAGGTGAGCAATTGTGTTACCTCAAAAGTGTTATGTACGGATACTGTATTTTACAACACTTTTACCAATGCCTATAAGGTGGCTAATGCAATTTTTAATGAAGATGGCACACGATGGTACACACAAAACGTAGGAACTAATCTAGACACACTAACCCACAGCGGCTCGCGCAAGCTGAAGGTGAGTGCCCCAAATACCACTTATCGGGAAGCAAATGTTCAGGATTCGCTGCCAAGGAACAGATCCTGCACGGTAACATTTGACCTTCACCGCGTCAGCGTCACCACCGTGAGGGTTTATGCCTATTATTACAACTTCGCCACGTCAGCATGGGTGCAAATTGGCACTTATCAGGATAAATCCACCAATGCCCTTCACTCATTCACCTTCACCACCAACTCCACCACTACCCGCCACCGCATCCGCTTCCAATCGCTGCAAACCGGAGCATCGAGCTATTTTCTGTTAGACAATGTACGCATCACCTACTCCGATAGCTGCACGGTGGTAAATTGCAGTGATACGACTGATGGGTATGTGTATGGCTTTAACGGCAAGATGAAAGATAATGAAGTGCATGGGGAGAGTGGGTTTTATGATTATGGAGAACGAGTAAGTGATACTAGGATTAACGGTGGATTTTTAAGTGGCGATCCCAAAAAACATTTATATCCTTGGAACAGTCCGTACATAAATGCAGAAAACAGACCAATAGACGGTTTTGATGCCAATGGCGAAGGTTGGGGAGATGTAGTAAAACTTGTAAAGCAAAAAATGGGGCAAATAGTTAGTGCAGCAGTTTCTATTGCAGCGGTTACAACTGCTAATATTGTTAAGGGAAAAATTAATGATGCAAAAGAAAAAGTTGCACAAAAAGTTGGCGTTGAATTTGCTGATGTGCAACAAGTAAAAGTTAGAGAAGTCAATGCTAACTTTAGTGCGAATGTAAAAATCGGACCAGTTCAAGGAACTGTCAAAGTCGAAGGGGCTGTGGGAGAAGCAGAAGGAGAAGGGATAGGAAATAGTGGGTTTGATATTGCTACTAGATTTAAATTGGAAACAACAACTACTAACAAGAATCTAAAGGATTTTATAAAGGATCCTAAACAAAGCTTTGAAGGTTCTGGGCTTCAAGTTAAAGCAGGGGCTAATATGGTGCTTTCAGATAAACCTACTATCAAATCAGAAGCAAATGTTTCAACATCTGTATCAGCTACGGCTGCCACTACTATTTTAGGTACAGGAGTTGAGGGTAGCGTTGAAGGTAGTAAAAATAAGCTTTCCATTGGATTCGCAATCAGTTATGGAGCAGCAGCAAAGAAACCTCTTAGCTTAGATGTAAAAGGGAAGAAAGCATTTTCAGGTAGTGGTACTGGTACACATTAATAAATTAATATGTCATGTTTAATGAAGTGAAAATTAAAGCTTACGATAATTTTATTATTGTATCAATAAAAGATTCATTATTTGTTTTTTTTATAGGGGCAGTATTTTTAGTAGTAGCCTTTTCATATTTCTACAAATTACCTTTTTGTGTATCAGGAGTTATCCTTAGCATTTCATTTATTCTTACTTTGAAAAAAAATGAAGTAATATTTTATAAATATGAAAAGAAGGTGGTTAAAAGAAGCCGTCTATTAGGTATTAAAATAGGGAAGACATCAGAGTTTAATTTTAACGAAAATGAACTTTTCTTTGATGGAGCAGTATTAATAGATGCAAGTGTAGGACAAACAAAGTATTACAGTCTTAATATAATTGGCAAGGAAGAACAAATACTTTTATTTCGAGATAAAAGCACCGTGGAGGAAATTGAGCATGCTTTGCTATCTAACGGTATAATTTCCAATAAACTACCTAAATATAATATAGTGTAGTGTTCAGGATTAGTAGTTGCAAAAAAAAATATCCTGCTGGGCAGTGTTCCAAATTTGCAGGTGCAAAATAAAAGCTCTTGAAAATCAATAAAAACAAGCCACAACAAAGCATTTACAAGTAATCAAAAAGCCTCATCCAACCAAAAGCAAGGGCTTGGAACGCAAGTTATGTGGTGATAACTCATTGATAATGGAGTTCGTGTTACAGATTAGCAGGTGGTTGGTTTACCTGCCCCTCGCTGGCGCACGCGCAATGTCATTAAGTTAAGCAATTCACATATCTGTAACTTCATAGATACTATATCAGCCTGCCTTCCTTCGCCTCAACGTCTCCCTTCCTTACAAAATCCTTCACAGCAATCGTCTCGCCTAAGCGGACGTTGCGTCAACAGAACAGAAACTTATATCTTAGCTTAATATGAGCGTTCGCCACACAATACCCGAGCATGATGGAATGTATTTTATCACATTCACTTGTTATGACTGGTTGCCTTTGTTTGAAATAACCGGGGGCTATCACCTTGTATATAAACAGTTTGATTATTTAAAGTCGTGCGGACATAAAATTGTTGGGTATGAAATTATGCCGAACCATGTTCATGCGCTTATTCCCCCGCTGGCGCACGCGTGTCGCTTGTGCTTTACATGATTAAGATGTTCAAACGAATCTACACTTCGACATGCCCTGCGGAACATGTCGAAGAGCAGCCAATTTGCCAATGAGAAATGAACCATGTTCAAAAGAGGAAAGAATAAACCCCGGCTGACGCACGCGCATTGTCATTAAGTGAAGCAATTTGTATGATATATATGTAATTTTGTAGCAGCCTGCCGTTTGCCATACCTGAAGAGTTACAGAGGTACTATCACACCTGTGTTGAAACTGCAACAGGTTGAATCTACAACCTCATATACACGTCAGCAATCTGCCGCTCTGTAACTCCAATATACTTTCTTGTAGTGCTGATAGAACTATGGCTGAATATCTCACTCAGGTAAATCAGACTGCGCTCGCTCCTCCCGTCCCGCTCCCACACCGCCTTACCGAAAGTCTTGCGCAAAGTATGCGTTGACGGATTCTGCACCCGCACCCCGTATTTCGGGAATATCTTGTGCAACTGCTTGTTGATATAACTGATGGACAACGAGCCGCCCCACCTGTTTGCAAAGACATACCCGTTCGGATCATACTTGCCGCTGCGCTCTAATCGCTCGCTCACTTCCTTCAAAGCATCCCTCACAACCGGATTCACAGTGATTTTCCGCGTCTTGCCAGTCTTCTGTTCTGTAATCGAGAAATCCTCTCTGCCAAGAACATCACACCAAGCCAACCTCAACAAGTCGCCCGCCCGCAAACCGAAGTAACAACCCGTGAGTATCAACAGATAAAAAGTGAGGTTCCCGTCTTGCTTCAATCGGTGCGTGAGGCCGAGCATGGCGTTCCATTCCATCCCAGAGGTAGTCGTTGTCGTTCCTGGCTTACTCATTCGTTATTTTAGTTGCTGAACCATGAAGAAATCGCATTAGTCCCACTCTTATCGCTAACTGATGCTAAATAGGACTACTTTATTCGAGTGAGGCCACTGGTTGCCGTCTTTTATATTGTAAACCAATCAATTGCGCTTAAATTTAAAGTCCTACTTATTATACAAAGTAGGACTTCGTCTTAACGGGCGGCTCACTATAAGACTTATGTCTCTAAAGACACAGGTTTGTGAATAACACCTCTTCATCTTAAACCTGTGTTTAAACCAACACAGGTTGTGAGGCGGCTTTACCTTTCTTCTTCCCGCCCGACTTACAATTTTTGTAACAAGAACAATTCTCGGCCGCTCTCTTATCTTTGAAGTACGATTTACTCTTTGGCGACAACCCGAGTTCCTCCCTCATCCTTCTGTTGGATTCAATCAGCAAGTCCCTCTGAACACGTAACTGCCTCACCGTCTCGTCCAAGACTTCAATCTTGGCATACTGTAAATAAAGCAATCGCTCAAACTCCTCTCTGGTTCGTCTCTTTTTTGACATCAACCGAATATAGAGGCTCAATTGAGAAGGAAAACGTGACGGATTGAAACGGGCTCTTTTAATGAGCTTTTCCTGTAAAGACTGCCAAAGTACAAGGGGGGGGCACAAAACTTCCACCACGGAGCCCGAAACAGTCTTAAAGGATTTAAAGAGGATGAATGAGCAAGTCGCAAAGGATAAAACAATATGAGGCAACTCAAATCTGACGGATTTACACATTCAATCCCCGGACACTTGTTACTTAAGTCACTTGTTTGCATTTGAAGTCCGCACCGGGTTTTATGAATATGAAAATAGGACTGGGGATGAAACGAAACAACACAGTAAAATAAGGCTACTGCCTCAGCTTAATAATCCGACAGTCCGACAGTAACACTGATTTACTTAATCTGGCCACCCAACGTTACAGAGTAAATTACTGGCTACCGCCACAACCTGATAATCCGATAGTAACAAACAGGTTTCCTCTAACCCTAGACAAGCCAACATGAAAGAATAAATAGAGGGCTACCGCCTCAACCTGATAATCCGACAGTCCACTCAACCACTGATTTCCTCTAACCCCTGGCCCAGTCAACATAAAAGAATAAATAGATGGCTACCGCCTTCACCGAGTAATCCAACACTGCCCTTGACCGGACCTGACAATAAATTTCTTAATTGATTATTACCGCTAATATCCGTGTGCCCCCTGTTATCCGAGTAAATAGTATAAATAGATAGATTAAAAAAAAAAGCCCCCGAACATTCAACAATTCCATTGTTATCTCCCACCTTTTAGTGAAACACCTACTTTCCAGCATATAAAACCTTTATGAAAAATACAATCGAGAAGTACCCAGACAACTTAAAAGTTCGCATACCGAAATGGATTGGTTCCATAGATGAGTTAGCAAAAAAGCACAACGTAAAGGCAGACAGGTTAAGAATTATGATTCACCAATTCTTCCTTGCTTACCATCAAAAAGAAGGAATACGAAAATCTAAAGGCGACAGATATAAGAATGATTTTTTCCCTGTTTATTCAGGCATTCTAAATGATGTCTGCACCAATAAATACACTCACTATGTGAATGTTCTAATTAAAGAAGGTTTTGTCACCATGAAGACAAACGGTGCCGGGGGAAAGTGTTATGAAGTAGGCGTCCATTCACAACTTTACAAGTGGAATGTTCCAGAGGAAATGAATAAAAAGTTGAAAATCCGAACCGAAAAGGTAACTGATCCTACCACAATAAAATCTGTCATCAGAACAAAAAATTTATACGACAGCAAGGAAATAGAAATTAGATACGGTAAAAAATTCAAGTCCGTTTACAACAAAATGAGGGAATACCTTCTTCTTGCAAATATTGATGAAAACAGTGAGGCAGATTTTGTCAACTCTCTTTCTTGGTTTGTTGTAGATGAGTTCGGTAGACGATTACATACGAAGTTCACAAGCATGAAAAAGATATACAGAAAGTTCATGCGATTCAAAGGATTTGAAACTCAAAAACTCGTCTCATTAGATATAAAAAACAGCCAACCTTACTTCCTTTCCCTGTGTTCAAAGCCCGGTTTGATTAAGAAAATTATTCCGGAGTTCACACCGATTGTAGAGTTGGCATGTCAGTATGGTGAAAGCGAAGACTGGAAAGATTTCAGCCGATTGAGTATTGAGGGCGGGTTGTATGAACGTTTCATACCTGATGGTTTAACTGAGGAAGAATTTAAAGATGAAAGAAAGAAGGTAAAGAATCTAATGTACGCAGCTGTGTTATTTTGCAAGCAACGAGTTATTAAAGAGAATAGAATATTCCAACAGGAATTCAAAAAAGCATTTCCGAATGTTTTTGCCTTTACAGAATCAGTTAGAAAGTGCAGCACTAATAAATTACCGGAACTCAGTAACATCATTCACTACTTTGACAAAGAAGATAGGAAGCATAAGACAGATTCCTCTCGACTGATGCCCTGTTTGCTACAAAGAATGGAAAGCGCCTTCATGTTTAAATTGATTGCCCCCAAACTGATTGCAAAGAAGATTCCATTTATAACCATACATGACAGCTTCATGGTTATGGAGAAAGACAAAGTGAGGACAAAAGGAATTATAGAGAAATGCTTTAAAGAGCAAGGTATTAACCCGCCAACAATATCCTTTGAGTGAGGAATATGATTATAACTACATGCACAATTTACACGCACTTTTCTATACAGGACTTACCATCGTTGTATATACATTTCTAATTTGGGTGTCAGCTTAAAACCAATAAAGTATTGATATTCAATACTTCTGCAATATTCTACATACTTGATTGTACACAATCTTGGGAACTATCCTTAGTTAAATCTACTCCCGTCCGGTCCGCTTGTTACAAGCAAGAATGTAGAAAAAAGCCCCTCTTCAGGGGCTTTTTTATTTATCTTCGACATTATCAATGCTTTTTTTGGGTCGGCTAAGGAACTTTGTCCTACACCAAAAAAACAATTTTGTTACCATTCAAATATCGCAATCATGAAAAGACTAATTACTATTCTAACAATTGCAATAGCTACTGCAAACTGCGCAAGTGGTCAAACTCCGGAAATTGTTACATCGCGTGGAGCAACAGGTTTAAGTTCAGCAAATGGGAAAATATTTTTTCAAAATGCTGACACCATTTGGATTACGGACGGGACTCCCAACGGCACGCTGCCAGTAAAAAAAATACCACAAGGAAAAATAACCCGGTTTATTGCTTGCAATGGTAAAACCTTTTTTATGGGACCCACAATAGACAATGGAGATTTTGAACTTTGGATTACAGACGGTACCGAGTCTGGCACGGTGGTGGTGAAAGACATCAATGCTTCTGATGGTGGTTGTATTGATATTTTTCAGCCATTCAACAACAAGCTTTACTTCATTGGCGATGATGGTGTAAATGGTCAAGAACTTTGGGTTACAGATGGTACGTTGGCGGGAACTACTATGGTGAAAGATATAAACACTGGCAGCAACCACGGACTTCAGTCATGGTCGCACAGCATAATTTACAATGGCAAACTATATTTCTCTGCCAATGATGGTGTAAATGGTGAAGAATTATGGACTACAGATGGAACAAGCGCAGGTACAGTAATGGTAAAAGATATTCATCCCTCGGGCTCATCAACACCCAACACTTTTGCCATATTCAGCTCCAAACTATATTTCCGCGCAACAGATAATACAAATGGCAACGAACTATGGGTTACAGATGGCACTGCCGGAGGAACTGCACTTGTAAAAGACATCAATCCCGGCACAGGAAGTTCCTACATCAGTGGGCTAACTTCCTTCAATGGCAAATTGTACTTCACCGCTTCGGCAGGATTTAATTTTGATGTACCTTATAATATAT
>Ga0209573_1001297_pt1 | contig 40289 bp, 14 predicted proteins | sample TNRBio252014_DNA_FD_185870 | JGI IMG/M metagenome (GOLD analysis project Ga0209573, IMG submission 185870) | Wastewater treatment Type I Accumulibacter community from EBPR Bioreactor in Madison, WI, USA - TNR Reactor_6/25/2014_ DNA (SPAdes)... | ecosystem: Engineered > Bioreactor > EBPR >...
ACCACTACTACCCCTTTGGTATGAACCACGACGGCCGATGGTTTGGCCCCCAAGACCCCGAAAACCGATATACCTACAACGGCAAGGAATATACCCCGGAGCTGGGCTTAGATTGGTATGACTATGGGGCAAGGTGGTATGATGCCGCGCTGGGGAGATGGGGGCAGGTGGATCCGATGGCGGACTTATATACTGATATTGCATCTTATAGTTATGCAGCCAACAGCCCTACTAATGTAATCGATCTTGATGGCAATTCCAATGGATTTGTAATAGAAACTATTAAAGTCATTACACATAGTATGGGTGCTGCATTTGGGAAAGGTTTCGTCCTGGCTTTACTCTATAGAGCGAGACAGAGAGGTATTAAAGGTGTACCTATTACACTTGTAGCAGATTTTGATCCTTTCCAGGCGGGAAGCTTTGGTGCGATAGAAAATGTCTACACTCAACAGTTTACGCACAGAAGAGGAAAAAAGAAAAGGGATAATAATATTTGGGGAGACTGGTCTTTATTAGCAAATAAAAGACAACGAAACTTGGAGGTCTACAGGGAAGACCCTGAAAATGCCAGCCATAACATATGGACATTTTTCAATGATATAGGTCGTCTTAGAGAAGGCACCTATATATGGAATGGGAGAGAATGGATACTACAAAATGAAAATGGCACGACAAATGAGTAATTTTATACAAATATCAACAATTCTTGCATTGGCGTTAGTCGCATGGCTATGCCTGCGGAATTGCGCATGGCGTAATTACAAAACACCGGAAGAATACCGGGCTAACTACAAAGTTAGCCCGGTAAAGTACTGCGAAGACAAGGCTGCACTAACAGATAAGCTATATCAGTTAATAAGAGAAAAGGCTGAAGCCTTTTATACTAAGCAACATGATTCTTTGACTAAAGTCTATATAGATACAATTCTTTATAACAGTGAAAGGGATAAGGTTGCCTTTTTAGTGCTTGTAGAAAATTCAAAGTCAAAAATTATCATACCCCAGAATGAAATTAAGTATGATAGTAGCCGCATTCATTATGATACAAGTGGATTTTATTACGACGGGCATTGCTTTACAGCTAAATATATAAACAATAGTTGGGATAATGTTAAATGGATCATGTTACTAAATATTATTGACTACCCGAATATAGAAGAAGCTTCTATAGCCATAAGGAATCAATATTTCATCGAAATATCCGAAATAAAGGGGTATTATAACATTGATGATATTAGATTTTGGGAAAAAACAGGAAAATTAAACCAACCTACAATATATCAAAAGCCAGAGTAACCTGAGGTGATTTGAGTAACTCCGCGAGACCTTCAATGGAATAAAAGTAATGGATTTAGCAACCGAAGAACCGCTCCCATTGGCGCAGGAGAAATAGATGACCCAGACTATAATCCTATGGATAACCTATATTCTTCTGGCAGTGCAACACTTACTCCACAGCAGATTAGTATTGCTAATGGCAATGGAGGAATAGAAAGAGATCATGCCAATGGAAGAGGGGTTATTTATGAACGGAACGGTAACTCACAAGCAATAACTACGCATTATCAAGTCCGTAGAGGCAAAGTATTGGGGTTAGTTTCTAAATCAACGTATGGGAAAAGTACTATAAGGGACATGAAAAATCACATATTGCTAAAACGACTGCACTAATGAAGTTATTAACTTTTATTGTATGCGCTGCGATAATATTTTGCGGCTGCTACTCAGGATGGCCAAAGGGCTATGGCTATTGGGGAGACCGAAATGAGATAGCTGATTGCAACAGATGCTCTTCGATTAAAGATATATCGAAAGATATAGAGTATCTAAATATTGATGAATGGAATTGTCGTTCAATCCCCTTAAACTGGAACTTCCCCTATTTAAAAGAGCTAACAGTTGTCGCGAATCGAGTAAAATTCCCTGCTAACTCGCCTTGTTCTAACTTAGAGATAGTAAGTATTATTAGTCCCATCCTTGACAGCATTCCTCCATTTATTTTTGAACTCGACCAGCTTGAAGGATTGATAATTTTTCTCCGCGATGATAAAAAATTAGATAATCAAAATTTATCAAAATTAAAAAATCTTCGCCAGCTAAAAATAGGTTTATCGGATATGTCGAGTATTCCAAGTTTTATTTATTCATTAGATAGCCTTGAGGAACTGGTTATCTTGTCGAATACGCCTAATGAGGAAATCTTATTTGGAGAGCGTCTAATTAACTTAAAAAATTTGAGGACATTAGAAGCCCCCGTCGAATTGAGCCGCAATCTAAATATACTATCAAAGCTACCTAACCTGGAAAAATTATCGGTCAGATCGCTGCGATCTTTCGATGAAAATATACCTTTACTTACTCAGCTTAGCCATTTGAATGAATTGTGCTTAAAAGAAATAATACCCGAGCAGAGAATGTCAATTGCTGAGATTATTCCAAGTGTAAATTTCATTTGTAGAGATTGGCATTTAAAACCTTTAGCATGGGGAAGTGTACCCAAACTCAAAAAATAGTTAAAACCACTATAAAACAAAAAAACAACATACGTGTACATCCCGGTCGGGAGTAACCCCATCAACCCGCCTCAACGCAAGTAACATCAGCCCCCCGCGAGGTCAGGTCGGGTAAACTAGACTGAAGTATTCGCCGTCGTGGAGACGCGAGGCCTCGCGTCTCTGCTCCGGCTGGTGAATGCCAATAGCATTGGCGACATATTGATGCTCCTCAATACCTTAATGTTTAAAATCAGTCGGGTAGCAGGGCATCCGCTACGCTGATCTCTTGTTTCACCATTAAGATAGTTAAGACCCAAGCGGCGCAGGCTGCCTGCCCCTGTCAAAGCGGAGCCCGTTAATGTCCTTAACTACCTTAATGTTAAAAAACCTACGGCTCGGGGATCGTCGTGGCTCGGGGTTAGTGGTTTAGGGCTTGGGATAGCGGTTTTATGCCTGGGGCGCTCCCCGATCCGGAGCGTCAGCGATCCCCGAGCTTCCCAAGCAAGAGGTAGGGAGGATTATCTTTTTTGATTACGCCAGGCGCAAAAAGATCGGGGAGCGAAAGTGCAATGCTCCGCTACGCTGATCTGTTTTTTCACCATTAAGATAGTTAAGGTAGTTAAGCCCCAAGCGGCGCAGGCTGCCTGCCCCTGTCAAAGCGGAGCCCGTTAATGCTATTAGGGGGCTGCGCGCCGGGAGCGCGCCGGGCTGTACGCTCTCACCTCCCGCAGGCCAAGCCTGCTTGGTCGGTACCGCTGCCATCCCTAGCCCAAACCCATCGTTTAGGCCGGTGGGATCGTTCATAAAATATCCGTTTGTGAGGGGTCCCCGCTCCGAAGCGCATTGTTCACAAAGGAATATCTCCCAGATTTCGCCAGCCCAATACCGTAGCCACACTTCTTTGCTGTTGGGTCTCTCCTCCGTACACCAAGTAGCTGTCTTCCGGCGCAGCACCAGAAAGGTTTTGGAAATATTGCAGACCATCAAAAAAATGGGGGTTGAGGGTACGGCTCGATTTGATTTCTATAGGCAACAGCCGTCCTCCTTTGTGGAGCAGCAGGTCAATTTCGTGGCTATTGGAAGCATGCCAGAAATATTGGCCGGGATGGATATTGCGGTGCAAATGGTTCTTGAGAACCTCATTAATGACGAAATTTTCAAACAGCGCGCCTTTGGCAAAATGACGATTGATATCCTCCGTGCTGCGCAGGTTGAGCAGTGCACAAGCTAAGCCCGTGTCATAGAAGTACAATTTGGGGGTCTTTACGATTCGTTTGTTGTAATTCTGATGATAGGGACGAAGCAAATGAATGATAAAACTGGTTTGAAGTACACTAAGCCACTGCTTCACTGTTTGGTAAGAAACACCGATCAGGCTGCCCATTTCGGAAAAATTGACCAATTGCCCAATGCGACCGGCACATATTTCGAGAAACTGTCGGAAGGCCCCCAAGTCACCCACATTCATCAGCTGCCGCAGATCGCGCTCTACGTACGTCTGAATATAATCCGATAACCAATCAGTAGGATTTAGATCGCGATCGTATATTCGTGGATAAAACCCCTTGAGCAAGTAGTCCTCGTACTCGGGCAAGGCGTAAGGGGTGTGTTGGATTTCTTCTACAGAAAAAGGCAGGAGGTTAAAGATACCCACTCTGCCCGCGAGGCTTTGCGAAACCTGCGCCATGAGCAGCAAGTTTTGCGAGCTGGAGATGATGTATTGCCCTGGCTGCTGATGCTCGTCAACGGTAACTTGAATGTAAGACAACAGCTCAGGTACGTATTGGACTTCATCAATAATACAACGAGCCCCTATAGTTTTGAGGTAGCCTTTTGGGTCTTCTTTCGCGAACTTGCGCTGCTCAATATCCTCTAGATTACTATAGGTATAAGTAGGGAAAATTTGTCGTACCAAAGTTGACTTTCCGCTTTGACGTGGCCCAGTTACAGCAACCACAGGCATTTTCTGCGCGGCTTCCTTGATTTTATCGCCCAATATCCGTGTTATCATTTTCTTGCAAATTAGAGGTTGAACTTCTAATTTGCAAAGATAGCTAATTTTTGGGCATCTTCCTAATATCCGCTCGCGAGCCACTGCGGTGCTGACAAGCCAGTAGTGCGAATGGGCTGGCCTAAGAAAACATTTAAGCACAAGGTAGCACAAGCATCTGTGCCAGCTAGCGGCAGTTCCCAGCTAAGCTGGGATACTGTAGGTGGATGACCACAGTCAAGGGGCTCCGCTAAGCCGGTAACTGACTCGATTTATGAACCTCATTTTATCACTAAGTGAGAACTTTTTTTAGGAAAAGACACTCTGCTCACCGCTCACTCCCTCACTGCTCACTCCAGCTCACTCCAGCAGGGCGCCCGCGCAAGCTGCCTGGAAGGGGGCTGAGGCACGAAGCCAGCCCCTTGCCCCGTGGAATAGCGAAGCGTATATTCCACGGGGCAAGGGGCCGACCGGCAGGGAGCCTGGAAGGGAGCGACCCCGACCTAAGGAGGGGATGCGCCCAAAAAATAAAAAACCAGCATTTGCAAGCCTTTGGAGAGTGGGATGCAACATAATTGGTGATGATTGACTAATTATTGGAAGGGCTTTCGGGGCGCCGGCGGGCATATTTGCACGAGATAATAACTCGTGCTTATGAATAGGAGCCCAAGCAAAATGACTGGTTATAAAAGGCTGCGGGCATGGCTATGGACGGCGATATGCCTGACGGCCTTGACGGCGGCCCGGCTGGAGTTGCCGGCGCAGGATGTAGCCCAATGGGCGCGGCAGGCGGGCAGCTTAGGCCGGACGCCGTTGCAGATTACGGGCGGACTGAACCTGTCGAGCCAGTTTTATGGGGGTAATGGCATAGACCCTCGGCGCGATGCGGTGCAGTGGCGGATATTGGCCAACCTGAACCTGCGCTTTGCGGGCATTGACGCGCCTTTTTCGCTGGCCTTTTCGGATGCCAACCGGCAGTTTAACCTGCCGAGTTATGCCTTTACGGGGATAAGCCCCAGCTACAAGTGGGCGCGGCTGCACTTGGGCGACCGCAGCCTGAATTTCTCGAAGTACACCCTCAACTCGATCAACTTCAGGGGGGCGGGCTTTGAGCTGCAACCCGGCAAGCTGTATTTGGCGGGCATGTACGGCCAACTGCGGCGGGCCGTGGCCGAGGATTTTTTGAGCCAACAGATGCTGGAGCCCGCCTACAAGCGCATGGGCTACGGCCTGAAGGCCGGCGTAGTGGGCGATAAGTACGAGTACCATGCGATGGTATTTGGGGCCTGGGACGACCCCAACTCCATTCCGCAGCCCCTGAACCGGCCGGTGTTGCCGGCCAATAACGCGGTGGTAAGCGTGAGCGGACGCCAGCAAATAGGCAAGCGGCTGGGGGCCGAGGTAGAGCTGGCGCGCAGCGCCTTGAATCAGGATCGCCGCTCGGAGCTGCTGCCCGCCGGCGAGCGCACGGCGGCCAATACGCTGCTGGGGCTGCTGGCGCCGACGGTGTCGCTGACGACGGGCAACGCCATACGCAGCAAGCTGAGCTACTCGGCCCGGGGGCTGGGGCTAAATGTGGGCTACGAGCGCATCGACCGGGGCTTCCGGACGCTGGGGGCGCTGTTTTTTCTAAGCGATGCGGAATACTATACGGCGGGCTTCAATAAGAGCTTGCTGAAAAACAAGCTCACCCTCTTTGCCAATGGCGGGGTAGAGCGCACCAACCTCGACGACTTTGAGCGCAATGGCACTCAGCGCTTGGTGGGCTCGCTGAATACGGGCTATGCGCCCAACGATCGCTGGAATTTTAATGCTTCCTACTCTAACTTCCAGAATACGACCAAGCTGCGCACGCTGTTTGACCCCGCCTCGCCGGTAGACAGCATCATCTTGGCGCAGACGACCCAAACGGCCAACGGCTCGGTGACGTACCACCTGCGCGATAAGGACAATCCGGCGTCCATATCCTTGGTGCTGACCCAACAGCAGGCCAACAGCATCATAGACGATGTGGTGCAGCCCGATGCGAAGTCGAATTTTTTCAACGGCAGCTTGGTGTACGCCGCCAGCCGGCCGGCCCGCGACCTGCGCTTCAGCGCTTCGCTGAACGCCAATCAGACGCAGTTGGCCAACTTCGACAACTTTGTGCTGACGCCCACGCTGGGGATCGCCAAGGGCTACTTCAACCGACAGTTACAGCTCAATGCCCGCATTGCCTACAACCAGGTATTTGCGGAGGCGGGCGACAGCGGCGTGCTGAATGTGGGCTTCGGCAGCTCTTGGTCGGTGAAAAAGGCGCATACCCTGAGCCTGAATACCACCCTCATCAACCGCTCGGCCGATACGGGCGGCTTTACGGAATGGTACGGCCAACTGATGTACAACTACAACTTCACCCGCAACCTGCGGCTGACGCAATCGGCGCCGGCCCCGGCAGATAAATAATGGCCATGTTGGATAAAACTCAAACGAACAAACCCATGCGGAGGATTAACATGACGTGGCTTATGGCCGGCTTAGCGGCGGCGCTGGCCCTGATGACGACTGCCGTGCAGGCGCAGGTGTATCCGGTGACCTTAGTGGCCCAGTCGAACCCGCCCCATACGGGCAACTTGGCCGAATTGGCGGCCCCGGGCTTCAACCGCTTGGGCGCCTCGCTGATCCTGAACGACCGCAACGAGCTGTCGTACCAGGCGAGGTTGGTTATTGAAATTGAAGGCCAGGGCATTCGGCTGCAAACTAAGGCCGACTTTCAGCCCCGGCCCATCACGCTCAGCTATGGCATTCCGGTGCAGGTGCGGGGCGCCGAGCTGGCCGAGTACTTAGACATCAACAACCTCGACTTTCAGGGCTTCAGCCGCGAGGATTACCTGCGGGAGGGCTCGCTGCCCGACGGCCTCTACTCGGTATGCATTACGGCTCATGCCTATGTGCGCAATACCGACTCGCCGGCTTCGGCCCGCAGTTGTACGGGCATCTTTGCCATCCGGCACGACCCTCCGGTGGTCTTGACGCCGATCGGGATGCAGTCGCCTCTGTTTCCGCAAAACTTGGGCGTGCAATGGCAGCCGCGGCATGTGGCGGGTTTCCCGGTGCAGTATACGGTGCAGTTGTTTGAGTTTGACGCCGAGAGCAACCTGACCCCCGACCTGGTGGTGCAGTATACGCAGCCTTTTTTGGAGAAGACCGTCAACACCGTGAACGCCACCTTCATTACGCCGGCCGATCCGCCCTTAGACCTGGGGCGGCGCTACCTCATACGGGTGCGGGCGCAGGACGTAACGATGCAAAACGCCTTTCACAACGACGGCTGGAGCGCGCCGGAGTTCTTTACCTATGGGGAGGCTTGCCGCCCGCCCGATAACATAGCGGCCGAAACCCAAAACGAAAGCAGCATACGCGTGAGCTGGGCGCCCCGGCCGGGCTTCAACCGCTATGTGGTGCGCTACCGCGAACGCGATACGCCGGGCGCCAACTGGTATGAAGACGAAACCCTGCTGAGCGAGCATCTGCTGGAGGGCTTAGCAGACGCTATGCCCTACGAGATACAGGTGCAGACGCGCTGCAACGGCGACTACGAGGGCCCTTTTTCTCCTTCTTTTTACGCGACTACCGATACCATCGTCTTCGATACGACGGCCTTCGACTGTTCCTCTCAGGACACGCTGGTAGTACCCGTCAATACGGAATTGGTGGAAACCTTAGGGCCGGGCGACGTGGTGCGCATCGGCAATTTTCAGATGCGCCTCACCGAGGTGGCCCCCTCCGAAGCCGCCGAGGGCGGCTGGGATGGCGTGGGCCAGATACGGGTGCCCTGGCTGATGGGCCGGCGCTACATCTGCACCTTCGAGGGGCTGATGGTCAATGCCGATAAGGAAGTGTTTGAAGGCGAAGCTGCGGCCTACTCCAAAGGCTTGGAGAGCATACCCGAATGGCAGTCGCCCGAAGACGTGCTGGCCGCCATAGCCGAAGGCGCCACTCCGGAGCTTATGGACTTCTGCGGCCGGGTAGACAGCACCCTGCTGGCGGCTACCCTGGCCGACTCCAGCGCTACGACCCAGCCCATAGACTCTACGGCCAATCCGCCGGCGGATTCCACACAAACGGCAAGCCAGGATGAAGATGAGGAAGACAATGAGGATACCGGCGTGTTGGCCGATCCGTTTGAGGAACTGGAAGACGAGTCGCTGCCCTACAGCATTGCCCAAAATGCGGGAGGTAGCACCCTGCCGGCGATATTGGGGGGCAGCCCCAATGCCATTGTCATCGACAACATCGTGTTTACGCCCCGGGGCGCCACCCTCGACGCTTATTTCTCGTCGGCCTTGCCGGGTACCAATAGCTTTGTGGCCTTTCAGTCGATAGGCGTGCGTTTTCATCCCGGCGGCCTGCTGGGCGAAAGCCGCATGCAATTGGTAACCGACATCGAAACGGCCTGGAGCAACAAGATCAAGCTGACCATCAGGGGCAGCGAAAACTCCTACGTAAGCTGGGACTGCGAAGGCCTGCGCGGCATCAGCATCGATGGGCAGGTAGAGTTCTGCCCCGACCTGTTGGTAGCCCTGCATCCCGACAGCCTGCACACTACCCCCGAGGAGAATGTGACGGGCAGCTTCATCGCTACTATGCCGCGCTGGGGGCAGTTTGTGGCCGATATGAGCCTGACGCCCTTTGAGATTCCTCGCCTCAGAGACTGGGGCTGGGAGGTGCAAAATATGGTCTTCGACTTCAGCGACGAGGTTACGCCGGCCAGTGTGACCTTTCCGGAGGGCTATTCCCATCCGGACGTAAACCCCGACGAGGCCGGCGACCAGAATCCGCTCTGGACCGGCTTCTACCTGCGTACGGCGCGGGTGAAAGTACCCCAGGGCTTCTACGGCTCGCGGGGCGAGCCCGTGCGGGTGGCCGTCACCGACGTCATCATCGACCAAACGGGCTTCACCGGCAACCTCTACGCCGAAAATGTCCTCTCCGAGGAGCGCGGCCGCATGGGCAACTGGGCTTTCTCCCTCGATACCCTCCAGATTGGGGTGCGCCACAACCAGTTTCACCACGTAGGCTTCACGGGCAAGGCCCAGGTGCCCGCCTTTGAGCAGCCCATGCTGTATGCCTGCCTCATCCAGCCCGACTCGGCCTACCGCTTCTCGGTGGGCATAGCCGATACCGTGCGCATGGATGCCTGGAAGGCCGATATTGAGCTGTACGCCAACACCCGCATAGAGCTCGACTATGACGTCAGCGACCGGGCCTTTTCGGCCAGCGCCTACCTCTTCGGCATGGCGTCGATGAAGCCCACCGTGGGCCGGGCCGCCAACCCCAGCGACACCCTAGTGCTGGCCAACCTGCAATTCCAGGATTTCGTCATCAGCACCCGGGCGCCCTACCTCATCAACATCGGCAATTGGGAATACTCGGCCGGCAATGAGCAGCGGCTGTCGGGCTTCCCCCTCACCATCCAGAACATTACCTTAGGCGCCGTTGAAGAAGAAGAGGAGGAGGAAGGCGAGGAAGAAGAAGAGGAGGCCTCGGAAGAGGAGGAAGAAGGCCCCGAAACCACCGAGGTTGCCTTGGGCATTGCCGCCGCCGTGAACTTAGTGGGCGCCAGCGACCGGGGTTTTTCCGCCGAGGGGGGCATCCGCATCCTGTTCGACGTATACCTCGATACCGCCGAAATGAAGCAGGTATGGGCTTATTCCGGCGTGAAAGTCGACTCCTTTGCCATCGACATCACCGGCGCCGCCTACGAAATTCGCGGCAAGTTGCAATATTACGAAGAGCACGACACCTTTGGATCGGGGTTCCGGGCCATGGTGGAGGCTGTCTTTGCGCCCCGGCTGCGGGTGGCTGCCGTAGCCCAGTTTGGGGTCAAAGACAACTTCCGCTACTGGTTTGCCGACGCCTTAGTGAGCTTCAACCCCGGCATCGCCATGGGTACTACGGGCTTAGGCCTCTATGGCTTTGGCGGCGGCGCTTCCTATAAGATGAGGCGGCAGCGCTTCCAGAACGTAACCCTGCCCGACAGCACCGGCTTCCGGCCGCCGGCCGACATCAATACCGACATCGGCAAGTCGTTGTCGGGCGTCTTCTACGTGCCCGACAGCACCGCCAGCCTCGGCATCAAGGCTATGGTGATGGTGGGTACCTTCCCCAAGCCCGAGGTCTTCAACAGCGACCTCACCTTTGAGATCATCTTCAACGAAAACTGGGGCGTGCGCAGCATCGGCTTCATGGGCAATGGCCGCTTCCTCACGCCTCCGCCCCGGCCGGGCGCCCCGCCTCAGCAGCCGGCCCTGCGCTGTGTGCTGAATATGGTCTATGACTTTGAAAACTCGGCCTTCCACGCCGATCTCGACCTCTACATCAACCAGTTGACCATCAAAGGCGCTTACCCCAACAACCTGGCAGGCCGGGGCGTCATCCATACCGACCCCAGCGACTGGTACATCCACCTCGGTACGCCCCAGCGCCGCATCATGGTGAGCTATAGCCTGGCGGGTTTGGCCAATATGGCCCGACCCGGCGCGGCGCCCAACGCCCAGCAGGATACCTCCGACTTGGTCATCGACTGGGCCAATGTGGGCCTGCTCTTTACGGCCTACCTCGATGCCGGCACCGTGCTGCCGCCCTTCCCCGAGCTGCCCGAGCGGGTGCAGAGCATTTTGGGCGGCGACTACAGCCTCACTAACCGCGACGACCCGCGCTACGCCTCCGGCGGCGGCGTGATGTTTGGCGCTTCCGTAGAGCTGTCTATACCCGACCTCACCTTCTTAGCCTTTTACGCCTCCTTCAGCGCCGGCGTAGGCTTCGACCTCATGATGCGCAACTACGGCCTCGACGCCCGCTGCGCCGGCAACGAAAACAGCCCCACCGCCATCGGCGTCAACGGCTGGTATGCCTCCGGCCAGTTGTGGGCCTACATCGAAGGCAGCATTGGCATCAAGGTCAACCTGTTCACCGTCAGCGGCAGGTTCCGCATCCTCGATCTGTCGGTGGCTGCCGTTCTGCAAACCCGCCTCCCCAACCCCTTCTGGGCCAGGGGCATCGTAGGCGGCCAGTTCCGCATCCTCAACGGCCTCGTCAGCGGCAGTTGCCGCTTCTCCTTCGAGATCGGTAAAAAATGCGACATCGTCGGCGGCAGCGAATTAGCGGGCATCGAAATCATCGCCAGCACCAAGCCCGACGGCAATACCAACCAGGATGTCGACGTCTTCGCCCGCCCGCAGGCTACCTTCAACCTCGCCATGGGCGAAGTATTTGAACTCCAGGATGACAACGGCGATTATTGGGAATACCGGCCCAAACTTCACGAAATTTATCTCCTGCACCTGCCTGCCGACGGCCAGCCCGACACCCTCGGCGCCCAACTGCGCTGGAATTCCGCTCAGGATGTCGTTGACCTCCTCGCCGACGATGTGCTGCCCGGCAACAGCAACTTCCGCTTCGTGGTGCGCGTGCGCTTCGACAAAAAAGGCCGCTACGAGTCGGTATGGCGCGAGCTGCGCAAACTCAGCGGCGCCTACGAGCAGCAGGAGGTCGTCGTCGACTTCAATACCGGCCCGGCCCCCGACTACATCCCGGCCCACAATGTGGCCTACAGCTACCCCATGCCCGATCAGTTCAACTTCCTCCAGTCGGAAACCACCCGCGGCTACATCAAGCTCAAGCAGGGCCAGCCCTATCTATTTCAGGGCCACCCCGCCTGGAGCTACGCCGCCGAGGCCGGCATGTGGGAGCAGAAAATACAGTTTATGCGCGGCAATGGCGCCCTTACTACCGCCAACTTCACCTACGACGCCGGCGCCCGCCAGGTCAACTTCACCATCCCTTCGGGCCAGTTGCCCAACGGAACCGTAATGTCGTATCGCCTCATCACCCAGCCTACCGTCAGCGACGACGCCGTAGACGCCAACGTGACCGCCATACGCACCGAGCTGGCCAACCTGCAAAGCGAGGAGGCCGACTCGGCCTTCACCAACATCATACTCGAAGAGCGCGTAGCCCAAACCGTGCAGCGCGGCCGCCGCGCCAAATCGTTCTTCCGCTCGCACTTCCGCACCAGTCAGTACAACACCCTTCAGCAGAAGGTCAACGCCCTGACGATGAACGACAACTGGTTTAATCCCATCTTCCTCGACCCCAACGAAACCTCCGGAGCTACCATCAACGACTTCGGCGTTTTCATCACCGGAGCCGAGTTGTTCGACTTCTTCGATCAGACCGCCTATTACAATGGCGACGAAAACATCGCCCCCCTGATCCGCCCCGAGGCCGACCTCAACGTTACGCCTGGCAACTGGTACAACAGCGCCATCTTCCCGTACATGTACCAGCACTTCCCGGCGCCGGCAGCCGGCATCGCGCCCACCTGGCGAAACGCCGCCATACTGGGTAATGTGCCCCGCAAGGCCGTCTGGATCGAGCAGATCGAGCCGCCCCATCGCCTTTCGCCCGAGGAGGCGCAGTCGGGCATGGCCATTGTGCCCCAGCCCGTCACCTCGCTGGTGTGCAAAGTACCCTACCACATGCTCTTCGACGATTTCGACTACAAGCATCAGGTGGGCAACTACGCGGCCACCCACCCCGGCATGCCGCAGGCCTGGGTCAACTTCCTGCTCGGCAACTTCACCTATGCGCCCTTCGGCAATTATCGCATGACGCTCAGGTACCAGCCGCCCGGCGAGGCGCAGCCTACCTCCAGCGTGAATGTCAACCTGTATTACGGAACCGACAATTAACCCAGACGCATGTGCCATACATCGATCAGCAAAACCATAAAGGGCATTGGACCCGGCCTGAAGGCCATCATCGTAGCTGCATTCTTTTTTTGGGGGCGTCCCCTGCTGCGGTTCAGGGCGTTGTACAGACGAGAAGCTTGCCGTCCGCAGCAGGGGTCGCGCTATCCGCTCCATACCCGCGCCGGGGCAGCTACCGGGCTGTCGCAGTGGGGGTGGGTTGGCGCGGGTATCCGCTGCTATCGCTCGCCCGGCCTCCGTTTAGCCGCCGGCCACGAAGGCGGTAGGGCGCTCCTGTGGGCATTGATGGCCGCCTGCTGTATGGCCGGAATGCCGCGTATGAGCGCTCAGCGCATTAATGCCTTTACGCCCGAGTCGTCGGCGCGCCACGCTTTGGCCATCACGGGCAGGGCTGCGGGCAATAGCGTAAAACTGCGCTGGGCGCCTACCTCGCCTATGGCCTGGAACCGCTGCAATGCGGTGGGCTATGTGGTGGTGCGCCATACCCTCACCCGCAACAATCAGATGCTGCCCTGGGAAGAGCGCGCCATAGCTACGCCCCTGACGGCCGAGCCCATTCGACCCTGGCAAACCCAGGCCGAATGGCAGCCCCTCATGCTGCGCAATGAATATGCCGCCATCGGCGCCCAGGCCCTGTTCGGCGAGAAGTTTGAGCTTCAGGGCAGCCCGGAGTCCAACGAGGTGCTCGTCAACCGGGCTACGGAGGAAAACAACCGCTTTTCCTTTGGGCTGTTTGCCGCCGACCACTCCTATGAGGCCGCTTTGGCGATGGGCTTAGCCTGGGAAGACAAAAATGTAAAGATCAACGAAACCTACCTCTATCGCGTATATCCCGCCAAGCCCACGGTGGCGCCCCTCGACAGCATCTACCGCCAGGGCGAGCGCAGCGTGCCCGTCGACTATTACAGCATCATCGACACGGGATTTTTTGCCATCAGCCCGGCCGATAAATACCCCCTGCCCAAAGTACTGGAGGTTGAGGCCGAATTTGGCGACCGCATGGCCACCGTCAGTTGGAATAAATCGCTGTTCGATCAGTTCTACGTCAGCTACCGGGTCGAGCGCTCTGAAGACGGCCTCAGTTGGACAGACCTGCGCGACCTTCCCTTTGTGACCCTCGACAAGCCCGGCGCTTCAGGCCAGTACATCTTTATGGTCGATAGCCTGCCCGCCAACAACCGGCCCTATTTTTACCGGGTTACGGGCCGCACCGTCTTCGATGATTTCGGCCAGCCCTCCGACCCCGTGCAGGGTATGGGCATCGATCCATTGCCGGCTTACTTTCCCTATATCGTATCGGTACTGGAAGACGAAAACAGGGCTTTTGTCATTGGCTGGAACTTTAATCCCGCCGAAGAAGATAAGATTGCCGGCTTCCGCATCCAGCGCTCGCGCTCCGACCGGGGCGTCTACGAAACCATCAGCGGCGACGCCCTGCTGCCGCCCCACCTCCGCAGCTTTACCGATCCTGCGCCCTTAGCCGCCAACTACTACCGCGTGATGGCCTACGACCGCTACAACCGCGAGATGCCGTCTTTTTCGGCTTTAGCCCAACTCGATGACGTTACGCCTCCGGCCGCGCCGGTGAATGTACGCGGCGCCGTGCTCAAAGACGGCTCTATGGTGATCGCCTGGGACCCCAACACCGAGCCCGATCTGTTGGGCTATCGGGTGTATATGGCCAACCACCCCAACGATGAATTTACCCAGATCACCCGGGCGCCGGCGCCCCAAAACCACTTCATCGATACCGTTCGGCTCAATACTCTCAGCAAGGAAATTTATGTGCAGGTCATCGCACTCGACTACCGCCACAATTCCTCCGACTTCTCCCGCATGGCCGTCGTGCTTCGCCCCGACACCATCGCGCCGGCGGCGCCGGCTTTTACCGACTTGGTAGCCGACGACAAAGGCGTTCACCTCGCCTGGGCCAACAGCCGCAGCCGCGATGTGCTGCGCCACGAACTGCTGCGCCGCCCCAAGGAGCAGCCCGCTGCCTGGGCAAAAATTGCCGAGTTCAACTTTGCGCCCGGCGAAGCCACAGGCCGCTATACCGATAGTACCGGCCAGGCGGGGCAGGATTTTGTCTACCAGATTGTAGCCGTTGACAATGCCGACCTGCGCGGCCTCTCGCCTACCGTGGAAGGCCGCCGCCTCGACAACTTCATCCGCCCCCGCATCGAAGCGCTGGAGGCAAGCGCCGACCGCCGGGAAAAGTTTGTAGCCCTGAGCTGGGCTTATCCCGAAAAAGAGGGCGTGCGCTTGTTTGAGGTCTATCGGGCTGAAGCCGACGGCGCTCTTACCCGCTATCGGGCCTACACCCCCGACGAGCTGCTAAACGAAGCGCCGGCGACCGGCAACAAGCGCAATGCCCGCCGGGGGTTCGCCTTTATCGCCCGCGACCGCAACCTGAGCATGAACACGACCTATGCTTACAGCGTGCGGGCCATCTACCACGACGGCGGCCTGTCGCCCCTCAGCGAAACCGTAAAAATCACCTACTAACCCCCCATACTTTTATGCTGAATGCAAAAACATGCGTCATGAAATACGCTAACATACTGCTGCTGATACCCATAGCTATGCTCGTCGGTCTCGCCGACATGGCGGCCCAAAATACCAATGTGCAACTGAAAGTACTCCGCTATTGGTCGAGGCACATGGGCGATGGCAATAATCCTCCCGACCCGGAATGGAAAACAACGGCAAGTTTTTCAAACGGCATTACAGCCAACGGCTTGCATTATGACTGGTACGATAATTTCCTGACAGCTCTGCCCAACTGCGCAGGCTTGGAAGTTTATTATTCCTTTTTAAACTTCTGCGCGCCCCGCGAAAAAGTGTACAGCAACCAAAATGTAGTGAGTTTTAATGGCGCTCCCAGCAGCTTTTCGCTTACCAACAGCTTCAGGGTCACCGTCAGATTAGATGCATGGGAAGAAGACGGCCCCTCCGGCCAGATGGACGGCAGCGGGGGCGACGACGAAATCAGCAATGGACAGACCAACTTCCTCGTTAACATTCCCAGCGATGCAACCTTCCCCTATACCCACAACTTTTCTGTAACTACCGCCAATAATTCCTTTCGCGCCGACTATCAGTTGGTCGTCACCCAGATCGACGCCTTTAGCAATACCAAGTTGCGCTACGCCAATTCATCGGGCGCCACCCAAACCAGCTTTTGTGCCGGCTCTACCGTTCGGCTGTATGTCGATCGCAACCCTGGCTACACCAACGGCTGGTTTGAATGGCAAAGAAAGGTAAACGGAAACTGGGTATCGGCCACATCTACTCAGTATTCTTCTAATAACTACCTTGAGTTGCCGGCTACCAGCCCCATGCCCGAAGTGCGGGTGCGCTCGGCCAATACGGGAACAGGCGGCATCGGCGCCAGCGACGGCTGGATCGACAACGTAGGGCAGGCCATTACGGTAGTGCCTGCTCCGCCCGCAGCTTCCGACATTATTACTACGGCTACCGGCGCCTGTTCGGGTAGCAGCAACGGCGCCATTGCCGTCAGCATAGGCGGGAGCCCTTCGGGTACGTATGCGCTTACCCTGCTCAACAGCAGCAATGTCGTAGTGAGTAACCTCAGCCTTTCGGGCGCACCTTACAATACGTCTTTCACCGGATTAGCGGCAGGAACTTATAGAATAAGAGTAACCCGTTCGGGGTCTAACCTCGACTGCACTACGGAAAAAAGTAATATTGTCGTATCTTCCTTATCCTTGCCCACCCTTACCGCAGCGCCGGCAGCCGCCAACTGTTTTGGCGGCAACGGCTCCATAACCGTCGCTATGACCCAATCTTCCGGCAATAATGTCTTCCGAATCTTCAACGCCGCCGGAACCGCCGAGTTAGCTTCTTTTACCACTACCGCCGCCGCTCATACTTTCTCTTTGGCGGCGGGCACTTACCGCGCCCGGGTAACGAACGGAAGCGGATGCCAGTCGGAGTTGTCGGGCAACATCGTCATTCCCGCAGCCCCTACAGCCATAGCCGCCAACGTCAGCACGGACAACATCAATGGCACGGGTTATCAAATTGCCTGCCGGGGCGGACAGGGAGAGATAAGGGTTACGCCTACAGGCGGCACGCCGCCCTACCGCATCGAAATCAATGGATCGACGGTGGCCAACAACGTGCAGTCTGGCGCCACTACCCCCTTCAACCGCCCGGCCGGAGCCTACGCCATAGGCGTATTTGACAGCCGCAACTGCGCCTTGGCGGCCCCGGCCAATATCGTGCTCTCGGAGCCCCCAACAGACCTGGCCGTGTCAGTTACGGATCTGGCGGACGCTTCCGACTGCGCCCCCACCGGCTCTGCCCGGCTTGTAGGCGCCGGCGGCGCTACGCCCTATCAGTACAGCCTTAGCCCTTCCGGACCTTTTTCTACCAATGCCATATTCTCCAACCTCGCCGCCGGGCCGCATACGGGCTATGTGCGGGCAGCTACGGGATGTACCGCCAGCGCGCCGTTTACCATTGGCGCGCCCAATCCTTTGTTGGTGCAAGCTATTGCCATAAGCGACGTTGCTTGCGCAGGCCAAGCCAATGGCTCAGTTACGGTTGATGCAACGGGCGGTATGCCGCCCTATCAGTACCGAATGGGCAACGGCGTTTTTTCTACCCAAAACACCTTCACCGATCTATCGGCAGATACCTATACTTTTGAGGTGCAGGATGCTTCCTTTTGCACCAATACGATTTTGATCAATGTAGCCGCGCCGGGCGCCATCGTTATCACCGACCATACCGCCGGCAATCTCAATTGCGAGAATACAGCAAGAGACGTATCTCTTTCTTTTACCGGCCGGGCTGACGGTCTACTCAATTTCTTCGACAATGGGCTGGAAATCTCTATCGATAACGGCCAAACTTTCAGCCCATTCGCCGAAGACTACGACGATGGCATTATTGTAAGGACAGGGCTCCCTTCTTTGCCCATTGGCAGCCATAACATCATTATCCGTGATGCTGCCAATTGTTTATCCAATACATACTCCCTTGACGTCACATTCCAGCCCCCCCTGTTCGTAAGCGTAGACGCTACCACTGATGAGACTTGCGCCGGCGCCAACGACGGTTCCATCACCGTGAGTTTTGGCGGCGGCGTCGGGCCGTACTACCTGCGGTTGGTATTGCCTTTTTCTTCCGACGAGCTATCTGTCATTCAGGAATTTGGCCCAACAGAAGCCGGCGTTCATACGTTTACCAACGTTCCTGTTCACGTTGGCGGGTATGCCGGCTATTTTGTAGAAATCAGGGACGGCTATGGCGGCGACCTCTGGAATTTCCGCTGTTCCGAATCAGACCCACCGATACCGCCGGGGCCTCTCCCGCAGGGGATTGGCACTTTTATCTATCCCAGTACGCCCTTCAACCCGGGTACGCCTGTTAGTACGGGCCCGAACATCAACTGCTACGGCAACAACGGTCAGCTTACCATTACCGGCGCATCGGGCGGTATGCCGCCTTATCAGTATTCTTTGGATGGGCTTGAGTATCAGTCGGGTAATGTTTTCAGCGGCTTAGGCGAACAAAATGAAGTTTACGTTCGCGACGATCGCAACTGCGTCGTTGGTCCCATAGCGGCCAATATTCCTGCGGCGCCCGTAACCTTAGCCGCTGCCGTCAGCGTTACGGCGCCGCAAACCAGTTGCAGCCAGGGCAGCATGAGGATCAATATATCGGGCGGTACCGCTCCTTTTGAAGTAATTCTGCTCACAGCCAGCGATTGCGAACTGGAGTATGAACAAGCGACGTCTTATAATACATCCGTCATTGACATCGCCGATCTGGCTGCCGGCGATTATACCGTATGCATTCGGGATGCCGGGGGGTGCCGCGCCGATCAAATCGTCAGCATACCCGAGATAGATGCTCCCACAATGGCTACGGCCAGCGTACAAAATACCACCTGCTTTAATGGGGGCAATAATGGCGCCATCACCCTACAGCTAAGCGGCGGTACCCCGCCTTATGAAGTGGTGATGAACAACGATGTCGCCCAAACAGGAGGCGCCGGCAATATGGTCTTCACAGGTTTGGAAGCGGGCTACTACTTATTTGAACTCACCGACGACAATGGCTGTACAACCATTCTGTTGGCACAGGTGCAATCCAACAGCACTGTCTATGCGGATATCTACATCACCGAAATCACCGGCTGCGCCGGCGATAATACCGGCATACTGGAATTTATTCCTTCCAATGGCGTGGCGCCCTATACCGTCACCTGGCTCTGGGATAATACCGTCGTCAGTGGCGTAGCGGAAGGGCAATCGCTTATTCGCAATAACCTGCCGGCCGGACTTTACGAAGTGATGGTTATTGATGCTGCCGGTTGTGAGCGCACAGAATCAGAGGTAATTGATTCGCCGTTGCCCATCTCTGCCAATCTGATCGTCAACGATGCGCTATGCGCCAATGTGCTCAATGGCTCGGTACAGGTAAACGCCACCGGCGGCGCTACCCCATTTGAATACGCCCTTGACGGAGGCCTCTACCAGCCGGGGAATACCTTCAGCGGCCTCGCGCCGGGCGATTATACCGTAACCGTCAGGGATGCCGGCAATTGTACGGCCGATTTCAATTTCACGATAGGCTTGCAACGCATCATTATGGCCAATGCCACACCTGCTGATCCGGGCTGCTTTGGCCAGAATACGGGCTCCATCGCCATTGCTGCGGTAGGCGGCGGCGTTCCTTACACCTATTCGGTCAACGGAGGCGCTTTTTCATCGGCCAACCCAATTACGGGGCTGGGCGCCGGCACTTATGATGTGGTTGTCCGCGACAACGGCGGGTGTGAGTTTTCGATCAACGACATCCAACTGAATCAGCCGGTGCAGCTCATGGCTACGGCAACGCTCTTGCAGGATGCCTCCTGCGCCAATAATGCCGGCAATCTGTTGGCTTCGGCCACAGGCGGCACACCAGGGTATACCTATCAATGGGATGGCAACCCAGCCCTTAATGCCGCTGCCTACAACAATGCGCCTCCCGGCCCCCATACCGTAGTGGTTACCGATACGCGGGGGTGCACGGCTCAGGCTATGGTATCCGTCTCCAATGTGCCCACGGTGACGCTCAATCTGGTGGGAACTACCAATGAGCTTTGCGGTCAGGCCAATGGCACGGCTACCGTAGCGCCCCAGGGCGGAACAGCGCCTTTTAACTATACGTGGAGCCATAATGCCGGCCTTAACAGCCCTGTGGCTACCGGTCTTACGGCGGGACCGTATACCGTCACCGTCACCGATGCCAACAACTGTTCGGCCATACGCAGCCTGACGGTCGCTGAAACAGCTTCCGTGACGCTGAGCTTCACGGAAGTAAAAAACACGTTCTGTCAGGAAGGCAATGGCCGCATCATCGTAAGCCCTTCGGGCGGCCTGACGCCCCTGACCTATAGCTGGAGCCACGCGCCCGGCCTCAATAGCCCCATTGCCGATAACCTCAATTCAGGCAACTACAGCGTTACCGTCACCGATGCCAACAACTGTTCTTTTGACCTGTCTGCCGGCATCTCATTGGTGCTGGGGCCCACCGCCTCGGCCACGGCCGCCGCTACGGCCTGCCAGGGCAATACGGGCAGTATTTCAGTTGCCGTGCAAGGCGGCGTGGCCCCATTTTCGTATACCTGGAGCCATAACGCCGGACTAAATACCAACATAGCTACCGGGCTCGCCACCGGTACTTATTCCTGTACCGTCAGCGATATAAATGGTTGTACGGCCATCGTTAGCGCTACAGTGAGTGAATTGCCTCCGCCTCAGGTAAGCATCAGCGCCAATACAGCCCGCTGTTCGCTGCCCAATGGCAGCGCGCAGGCTACCGTCATGGGCGGCACAGCGCCTTATACTTACATCTGGAGCAGCGGCAGTCCCAATAGCCCGCTGGCGCAAAACCTGCCCGGCGGGAGCTATAGCCTAACGGTATCAGATGTATTCGGCTGCCAGGTAGTCCAGGCTTTCACCGTTGGAAATATACCCGGCCCTACCGATATGGACGTCGTGGTTGAAAACAGCATCTGCCAGAATTTTAATGGCGCCATCACCGTGAGTCCGCAGGGCGGAACGCCGCCTTATCAGTACAACTGGAGCCACAATGCCTTCCTGAATGCCCCTGAGGCTACCTTGCTGGCTGCGGGCGCCTATTCCGTTACGGCCACCGATGCCAATGGCTGCTCAATCACTGCTACCCGGACGGTTGTATTAGAAGCGCCCCCCGGCATACAAACTTTGCAGCAGGTCAACAGCCTGTGCGCCAATGGACAGGGCGTTATTGAAATTTTAGCTACCGGATCTGCGCCGTTTACCTATACCTGGACCAATGGTGTTTCCACGGGCCCATTGGCCCAAAACCTGAACGCCGGAACCTACACCGTCACCGTCGCCGATGTAAATGGCTGTAATACCACGCGCACTTTTAGCATTGCTTTGCAGCCCGGCCCAATCGTCTTACCGATCGCTCAGGTCAATGATGTATGCGGCCAGGGTCTGGGCTCCATTCGCGTGCGCACGGTGAACGGCCAGGCGCCCATCACCTTCAGTTGGAGCCATAATCCGGGGCTGAATTCCGATTTCCCCACCGGCCTCACCGCCGGAACCTATACCGTTACAGCTACGGATGCCAATGGTTGTGAAGCTACCGCCCAGTATACGCTCACCGAAACGCCCGGCCCCGAGCTTTCCTTAGTTGGCGTTAGTACCGCCTTCTGTGGCAATCCCACGGGTTCGGCTACGGTGCAGCCCGTTGGGGGTACGGGGCCTTATGCGTTTAGCTGGAGCCACAATGCAGCCCTCAACAGCAACGTAGCTGCCAGCCTGTTGCCGGGTATGTATACAGCTACCGTGACGGATGCCAATGGCTGTACGGCTACCGTAGAAGCCATTGTTGAAGGTACCGATGCGCCGACCCTCTTCCTCGTTAATCAGACGGAAGATCCCTGCCTGGCCTTCGATGGCAGCATACAGATGGGGATAGACGGCGCCTTTCCGCCCTTTACCTATGCCTGGAGTCATAACCCGAGCCTCAATAGCCTGACTGCTTCCAACCTGGGCAGCGGCGTCTACGCCATTACGGCCACCGATGCCAACGGCTGTTCGTCATCGTTGAGCGCTACGGTCGTCGATCAGCAGGGGCCCGTGTTGCAGGTAGCCGGCCTATCGCCCAGTACCTGCGGTTTCTCCGACGGTTCGGCTGCTTTGAGCGTCGAGCAGGGCCTGGCGCCTTACACCTACACCTGGAGCCACAATGCAGGGCTCAACAGCCCGACGGCCGACAACCTGCCCGCCGGCGCCTATGCCGCCACCGTTACCGACGCCAATGGCTGTACAGACGAAGTAAACCTTAGCGTATCCGATTCGCAGGGGCCGCAAGTGGTCGTTAGCAATGCGACCGACGCCATTTGCGATCCGCAAACCGGCAGTATAGCGGTAACGGTCTCGGGCGGCTTCCCGCCTTATGCCTACAGTTGGAGCCATAACAATGGGCTCAACCAGCCCTCAGCCGGCGGCCTCAGCACAGGTAATTACTTCGTCACCATCACCGACGCCGCCGGTTGTCAGGCAGTGACATCGGCGGGTATAGGTTTCCAGGCGCCGCCGGCGGTAGCTGTCAATACGGTAAGCGCGCTTTGCGACCCGGCCACAGGCGCCATTGACCTGGTGGTCAGCCAGGGACTTCCTCCTTATAACATCCTATGGGACAGCCCCTTGTTTAGCGGCTTTTCACCTGCTCCGGTTCCGGCCGGCGACTACACGGCCATTGTGAGCGATGCCAACGGCTGTACGACTGACGTTCAGCTTACCGTCGACTGGATTGCTCCGCCCGATCTGGTACTCATTGCACAGCAGGATCCCGCCTGCGGCCAGTCGAATGGCGGGTTAGATGTGGATGCGGTAGGCGGGCAGGCCCCTTACAGCTTTACCTGGAGCCACAACGCAGGACTCAATACCGGCTTAGCTGCCAATCTCAATGCAGGCAGTTATACGGTCACGGTCGCCGATGGCAATGGCTGTTCAGCCAGCCAGTCTTTTACCCTCAACGACCTGCCCGGCGTTGCGCTTACCGTGGTTACCACCAATAGCGTCTGTGCCCAGGGCACCGGCAGCGCTACCGTAACGCCCGCAGGCGGGGCTGCGCCGCTCACCTACACATGGAGCCATAATGCCGCATTAAACAGCCCTGTGGCTGCCAATCTGCCTGCCGGTCTGTATGGCGTAACGGTTACCGATGCCAATGGCTGTTCGGCAGTTGCAGCGGCGGAAGTAGAGGACGAAGGCGGCGTATCGGCTTCCATTGGCAGCTTTGCCCATGCCCTTTGTGCGCCCAATACGGGCAGCATCACGGTGTCGACCGCCGATGGCCAGGCGCCATTCGCCTACCATTGGAGCCACAACGGCAGCCTCAACAGCCCTAACGCTACGGGGCTGGGCGCCGGCGTCTATAGTGTTACCGTCACCGACGCCAACGGTTGCCAGGACATTGTATCCCAAACGCTTAGCTTTACCGCCGGCCCCGATCTGGCCTTACAGTCATCGGTAGCCAGCCTTTGCGAAGAAGGCAATGGCGCTCTGGTATTTGCAGCCTCCGGCGGCTCGGGGACTCTGGTTTACGAGTGGAGCCATAACGCCGGCCTCAACGCTCCGGCAGCCGGCGCGCTCAACAGCGGCGTTTACAGCCTTACCGCTACCGATGCCAACGGATGTACGGCCATTGAATCAGCTCAGGTTGATTTTACACCCGGCCCGCAACCTGCCATAGCCAATCAAATAGCTGCATATTGCGGTCAAAACAACGGCCAGATTGAACTGGCGGTTGCCGGGGGCACGGCGCCCTTGCAATACTTCTGGAGCCATGACGCCAACCTGAATAGCGCGTCAGCCAGTGCGCTCAGCGCGGGCGGCTACGGCATCACGGTTACCGATGCCAACAACTGCGTCGCTACCTTGGTTGCCACCATAGCCGACGAGCCCGGATTTGAACTCAGCGCGCCGATTGTTCAACAGGCCGCCTGCGGCAACAACAGCGGCCAGATACAACTCAGCGTCAACGGCGGGCAGTTGCCGCTACAATATCAGTGGAGCCATGACCTTAGTCTCAACAGCCCGACGGCTACCGATCTCGTCGCGGATGTATACACCGTTACCATCGTCGATGCCGGCGGCTGTGTTCAGCAGCAAAGTATAGCCGTACAAAACACAGACGGCCCTGCTTTGTCTATTGCACAGGCCGTTGACGCCAGTTGCGGCGCCAACAATGGCAGCATCGCCACTTCAATAGCAGGGGGGCAGTCGCCGTTCAATTATTTGTGGAGCAATGGCCTCACCGGCAGCGCCATCTCCGGCTTAGGCGGCGGCAGCTACGAAGTGACCGTTACCGATGCCGCCGGCTGTGAAGGCGTTGCCGTTGCCGTTTTGGAGGCGGGCAGCGCTCCTGTAGCCGAGGTTATTGCTACGGAAAATACAGCCTGCGCTTTTTCCAGCGGCCTCATTCAGCTCAGCGCTTCGGGCGGAGCCTTCCCCTATACCTACCAGTGGAGTCACGACCTTAATTTGGACGAGCCTTTTGCCAACGACCTGGCTGCGGGCAGCTACGCCGTTACGCTCACCGATGCTGCCGGCTGCACAGCCCAGATACAGGCTGAAATTGAGCAGGAAACCGATTTGGATTTGGCACTGTTGCAAACCCAGAGCGCCCTGTGCGCCTCGGCTACGGGCTCGGCCGCCATAGTCGCTTCGGGTGGGGAGGGCGCCTATAGCTATCAGTGGAGCCACGACCCTGGTCTTAATGCCGCTTCGGCTACCGGCCTGGCTGCGGGCAGTTATACCGCTACCGTCGCCGACGCCGCCGGCTGTACGGCTGAGTTGACGTTTAACTTAGCTGCCCAAAACATACCCATTGCACTGAGCATATCGGCCAGTACAGTCTCGGCCTGCAATGCGCCTACCGGCGCGCTTAGCCTCACGGCCTCAGGCGGCCAACAGCCCTATACCTACGCCTGGAGCCACGATCCGATGCTTACCATCGGCAATGCTGCAAGCTTGGCAGCGGGTAGTTATACGGCCACCGTCACCGACGCCAATGGCTGCACCGGCCTGCTTAGCGCTATGGTAGAACAAACGCCCGCCCCCGAGTTGTCGTTGACCGATGTCGTTGACAGTGAATGCAATCAGGCTACCGGCGTCATTACCATCAGCGCTGCCGGCGGCGGCGGATTGTATACCTATGCCTGGAGCCATGCGCCCGGCCTCAATGCCGCTACGGCCGCAGATTTGGCGGCCGGCAGCTATATTGTAACTGTTACTGACGCCAACGGTTGTACTGCCAGCCTGTCGGCGAATATTTCGGAGGTAGGCGCCCCTGATGCTATGGTATCGACCACCGCTTCTTATTGCGATCAACCCGGCGGTTCGGCCAGCGTACAAGTAAGCGGCGATTATGCCTATACCTGGGAAAATCAAAGTCAGCCGGGTGTCGTCATCTCTACGGAAGCTACGGCCGATGGGCTTGCAGAGGGCGTCTATCAGGTCACGGTTACCGATGGGGCAGGCTGCTCGGCGGTGCGCACCGCCATTGTGCAGGACCTGCCCGATATGCTGCTGAGCGCGGCCGGCGCGCCGGCCTCCTGCGCCGACACGCCCGATGGTCTGGCCAGTGCAACCGTGCTCAGCGGCGGCATGGGTCCGTTTACTTTCCTCTGGGACGCCGGCCAAAGCGGCGATCTCATCAGCGGATTAGCGGCGGGCAGCTACACCGTCACCGCTACCGACGCCAATGGCTGTACGGCTACCGCTACGGCCGTTGTGACGGCTCCGCCCGCATTGGCGGTAAGCTTAGCGTCCCTAACTCAGCCCCTGTGCAACAGTACGGCCAATGGCAGCATAAGCGTGCAGGCAACCGGCGGCGCGGGATCCTACGCCTATCTATGGTCGGGCGGCCAGCAGTCGGCCTCCATTGAGAGCCTCAGTGAAGGCAGCTATGAGCTTACCGTAACCGACGCCAATGGTTGTACGGCTATTTTCCAGACAAGTCTTAGCGCCGTTAATGCGCTGATTGTCAGCGTGATTACTGATGCGCCCGCCTGCGTGGGGCAGAATAGCGGCCAGGCAGTTGCCACGGCTGCCGGAGACGGTCCTTTTACTTTCCAGTGGAATGCGCCGGGCAACCCTGCGGGCAACACCGCTGCGGGCTTAGCTCCCGGCGATTATTCCGTCACCGTGAGCAATGGGGCCGGCTGCACTGCCGTCCAAAGCTTTAGCATACCGGCCGCTAACCCCATCGGTTTGACTGCAGAAGCTACGCCTTCCTGCCTCAACACCCTTAACGGCACGGCTACGGCTACGGCTGCCGGAGGAGTTGGCGGCTTCATGTATCAATGGAGTAATCTACAGTCGGGGGCAGTAGTTTCCAATTTAGCGCCTGGCCTGTATACGGTAACGGCTACCGACGCCAACGGCTGTACGGCCATTGAAAGTATACCTGTACTCGGCGCGCCCTTCCCTACGCTGACCATCGACCATATTGTACAGCCCGACTGCCTCAACCAGCCCGCAGGCAGCGCTCAGGCGTCCGCTTCCGGCGGCACAGGCCTCATTGGCTATACCTGGAGCGATCCGGGCCAGCAGACTACGGCTACGGCTACAGGTCTTCAGCCGGGCGTCTACGAAGTGACCGCTACCGACGAAAACGGGTGCAGCGCCACGGCTGCCATTGAGATCATAGCCCCTGCTGATTTTGTGGCTACTGTAACTGACGTTGACGATCCGGCTTGTTTTGGCCAGGCCAATGGCAGCGCAACCCTTGCCGTACAGGGCGGGTCGGGGAGCTTTACCATTGTATGGGATGATCCGGCGAGCCAGACCGGGCCACAAGCCTCGGGGCTGTCGGCGGGAAGCTATACCGCTACTGTCACCGATAATGAGAGCGGGTGTAACGCCACCGTGAGCGTAGACATCGAAGCGCCCCCGGCTTTGGAAATCAACAACTTAGGGGCCACTCCGGTACTGTGCAGCGGCCAGAACAATGGCACGGCCAGCGTAGCGGCCGCCGGCGGAGCCGGCGGGTATACCTACCTCTGGGACGACCCCCTGGCCCAGATCACGCCTACGGCTACGGGTTTAGCAGCCGGTATCTATACGGTGGTCGTTACCGATGCCAATGGTTGTACCGCTGAACTCCCGGCGACTGTGGACGACGCCATAGCGCTTAATGCCGCCATCACAGCAGCCAATGCGCCGCTTTGCTTTGGCGACAATAGCGGCGCCGCTACGGTTGCGGCTACCGGCGGCGCAGGCAGTTATACCTACCTGTGGAACGACCCCGCGCTGCAAACAACGGCCGAAGCCGTCAACCTGCCGCCAGGCAGCTATACCGTCACCATCACCGACGCTAATGGCTGTACCGCTACGGCTACGGCTGCCATTGCGCCGGCGCAGGCCATCGTGGTATCGGCAGTAGACCAGATTGACCCTTCCTGCACAGGGCTTGCCAATGGCAGTATAACGGTAACCGCTACGGGCGGCGCCGGCGCCCTGACTTATGCCTGGAGCAACGGCCAATCGGGGCCCGCCATCAGCAACCTGACTGCCGGCGACTATACCGTCAGTGTCAGCGACGCCAATGGCTGTGTCGTAAGCTTATCGATGTCGCTTGAAGAGGCAGAAGCGTTGGTGCTTGCCAGCGCCAATGTGACGCCGGCTACCTGCTACAGTGGGGCCGACGGCAGCATTGCCATAGACGTACAGGGAGGCGAGGCGCCTTATACCTACAACTGGAATGATCCGGCGGGCCAAACCTCGGCAACAGCTTCGGGCCTCGCCCGCGGCGACTATGCGGTAATGGTAACCGACGCCAATGGCTGCACGTTCACGGCCGACTTTACCGTCATCTCTGCGGGCCAGCAGATATTTGTCAATCAGGCCATCAGCAATGCTTCCTGTGAAGGCGCAACCAATGCTACCATCACCCTCACAGCCGGCGGCGGCAGCGGCGGCGGCTTTACCTACCTCTGGGCCGGCGGCCAAAGCGGCGCCACCCTCAGCAACCTCAGCGCGGGCCTCTACGCCGCCACCGTCACCGACGGCAGCGGCTGTACGGAGTCTATAGAAGTAGCTGTTACAGAAGGCGAGCCCTTCCTTGCAGACATCGGCCCGGCCGATACGCTGCTCTGCGCCGGCGAACTGCTCTACGTCGATTTTAGCGGCGCCAACTACGATGTGCAATGGACCAGCGCCGGCGGCTTTGTGAGTCTGTCGGATCTGACCGCCCTCGACGAGGCCGACACCTACTACCTCCAACTCACCAATGCCCAGGGTTGCGTAGCCTTTGATACCATCCGCATTAGCCGCGCGGCGGGCGTACTCCAGGCCTTCTTCATCATCCCTACCGATGTGGTGGTCAATCAGGAGGTGGTAGCGCTGGAAGGGTCATGGCCTGTGCCCTCGTCGGTCAACTGGTTTTTCCCTGCTGACAGCGTGGAGCTCATCCGGCAGGAAGGCGACCAGTTTTTCTTCCGGTTTACGGAGGTTGGGAATGTGAAACTCAGCCTGCAAAGCGTATTAGGCAGTTGCGAAGACTGGATTTCCAAAACCATCACGGTACATGCCGACAGCACTACGATACCCGGGCTGAACCCCGATGCCCCCGATATTCTGGGCATAACGCTGGCGCCCAACCCCAATGGGGGCAACTTCAGCGTAGCTGTGCTGCTGTCGGGGCCTAAAGACATTGCCCTCAGCATTTATGACATCAATGGGGCGCTTCAGGACAGGAGGCTCAATACCGGCGCCGATAACTATACTGAAAGTTATAACCTCTCGGTGCAACCCGGCACGTATTACCTCATTGTTCAGAGCCCCCGGCAGCGCCGGACGATAGCCTTTACCATCGTAACGCCCTGATGGCTATGCCGCATGCGGAGGGGAGCCTCTCCGCATGCGCATAGCCGTCTGCGGAGGATGGCGCCCGGCCTAGCGATGCGGAGGGGTGGCGGCATCAGGCCGCCAGACGGCGCCCCCCAAAGGGCGCCGGCCGAGCGATGAGCGAGCCCCGCAGCGTAGCGCCCCCGCGCAGGCTGCCTGCGGAGGTGAATGCCCTGCGGGGGAGGCCCCGGAGTCAATGCGAAATACTACATTTAAAATGTAAAAAACAATGAAAATCAAATAATTATAACCAATTTTAACAAAACGAGCACGGCCCCGAAGCATAAATCTGCTTCGAGGCCGTGTGGTAAGGGATATGAATCTGTAATGCTTAGCCCTTGACGGGGTATTTGACGGGGGAGTTGGTGTTGTAGAAGAAGAAAGACCACATATCCGTTTGTTCTTCAATGACTTTGCCGACGGGTTTGCCGGCGCCGTGGCCTGCATTCGTTTCGATGCGGATGAGTACGGGGTTATCGCCCTGGTGTTTGGCCTGGAGTTCGGCGGCGAACTTGAAGCTGTGGGCGGGCACCACGCGGTCGTCGTGGTCGGCGGTGGTGATCATGGTGGCCGGGTAGCTGACGCCGGGCTTGAGGTTGTGGAGGGGCGAGTACTTGATGAGGTTGGCGAAGTGCTCGGGCTCATCGCTGGAGCCGTACTCGGGTATCCAGCCTTTGCCGACGGTAAACTTGTGGTAGCGGAGCATGTCCATGACGCCTACGGCCGGGAAGGCCACGGCGAAGAGGTCGGGGCGCTGGGTCATGCAGGCGCCTACGAGGAGGCCGCCGTTGCTACCGCCGGCGATGGCGAGTTTTTCTTTGTTAGTGTAGCCCTCTTGGATGAGGTACTCGCCGGCGGAGATGAAGTCGTCGAAGACGTTTTGTTTTTTGAGCAGCATACCGGCCTGATGCCATTCTTCGCCGTATTCGCCGCCGCCGCGGAGGTTGGGCATGGCAAAGACGCCGCCATTTTCGAGCAATACCAGGCGGGAAGCGCTGAAGCTGGGCGTGAGGCTGACGTTGAAGCCGCCGTAGCCGTACAGGTAGGCGGGGTTGGCGCCGTTGAGCTCAAGGCCCTTGCGGTGTACGACGAACATACTGACTTTAGTACCGTCTTTGCTGGTGTAGAAGACCTGCTTCTCGACGTAATCCTGGGGATTGAACTTGAGCTCGGAGGTAAAGAAAGGCTCCGATTTGCCGGTTTTTACGTCGTACTTGAAGATGGTAGCCGGATAGATGAAGGAAGTGAAGGTGTAGAAGAGGGTCTGTTCGTCTTCCTTGCCGGAGAAGCCGCCGGCCGAGCCGAGGCCGGGGAGCTGGATTTCCTGCTTGCCGGAGCCGTCGTAATTGTAGCGGAAGTAGCGATCGGTGGCATTTTTGAGGTAGTTGGCGTAGAGGTAGCCGCCGCCGGTGGATACGCCCTGAAGGAGGTCATCGGACTGGGCGATGACGGTTTTCCAGTTGGCTTTAGCGGGATTTTTGAGGTCTACTTCCACGAGGCGATACTTGGGCGCGTCGATGTCGGTGAGTACCAACATGCGATCGCCGATGTTGTGCACTACGCTACTTTTGTTGGAAAAGCCTTTGAAGAGCTCGACGAAGTCGCCGCCTTTCTGAAGGTCTTTGTAGTAGGTGGCAAAGCCGTCGGTGCCCGGCTGGGCGTAGAGGATGAGGTAGCGCTCGTCTTCGGTGACGCCGGCGCTGTGGTACATATTGGGGTTTTTGTCGTCGCGGTAGATGAGCTGATCTTTCGACTGGTCGTCGCCGACGCGGTGATAGTATACCGTGTGGTATTGGTTGTTTCCGGAGAGCTCGGCGCCTTTGGCGGGCTCGGGGTAGCGGCTGTAGTAGAAGCCGTTGCCCTGCCAGGAAGCGCCGCTGAATTTGACCCATTTGAGGCGGTCGGGCAGCTCTCGCTTGGTAGCTATTTCCATGATACGGATTTCCTGCCAGTCGCTGCCGGCATCGGAGCGGGAATAGGCGGCGTATTTATCGTCGTTGGAGAACCCGATGAGGGAGATGGCCGTAGTGCCTTCTTTGGAGAGGGTGTTGGGGTCGATGAATACTTCCGGTTTGCCGGTCAGGCCCTTTTGTACATAGATGACGGGTTGGTTTTGGAGGCCGTCGTTTTTGTAGAAGAAGTAGTACTCGCCGGCGCGCATGGGGCTGGAATAGCGCGGGTAGTTGATGAGCTCCGTGATGCGATCCTGAATATTCTTGCGGAAGGGTATCTGATCGAGGTAGCCGAAGGTAGCTTTATTCTGGGATTGCACCCAGGCGGCAACGTCCTGAGCGGTATCGTTTTCGAGCCAGCGATAAGGATCGCCTACAAGCGTACCATGATAGTCGTCGCTATGGTCGACCTTTTTGGTATCGGGGTAAGTCACTTTCATTTTCGGATAAGTGGTATCGGTTGCTGAAGAGTCGCCTTTTTGTTGGCAGGCAGTAGTTAAACTCATTGCCGCCAAAGCGGTTATAAAAAATGGAAGACGCATAGACAAGGATTTTGTTTAGCGGATAAAAGTAGATCATTCATTAAAAATGACCAAATTCTGTGGCCAAATGCAATCAACGGTTTACTTTTAGCAGCGAAAACAGCTTATTACAGACCAATGGAATCAACAGCAAAGGGCTTTGCCCTCACCCAATACAGCCACGGCGCCGGCTGCGGATGTAAAATTTCGCCCAAAGTATTAGATACCATACTGATACATCAGCAGGAGAAACAACATTTTCCGGCCCTGCTGGTGGGCAATGAAGAGCGCGACGACGCGGCCGTTTTTGAGCTGGGCGACGGCACGGCCCTCATCAGCACCACCGACTTTTTTATGCCCATTGTAGACGATGCGCACGACTTTGGGCGCATTGCCTCCGTGAATGCCATCAGCGACGTTTACGCCATGGGCGGCCGGCCGCTATTGGCCATTGCCATACTGGGCTGGCCGGTAAATGTGCTGCCGCCCGAGGTAGCCAACGAGGTAGTGGAAGGCGCCCGCGCCGCCTGCGCCGAAGCGGGCATACCCTTAGCCGGCGGCCACAGCATAGACAGCCCTGAGCCCATTTTCGGACTGGCCGTTACGGGCAGGCTGCCCATAGAGCACCTCAAGCGCAATGGCGGCGCCCGGCCCGGCGACCTGCTCTTCCTCACCAAGCCGCTGGGCGTGGGCATACTCGCCACGGCTCAAAAAAAAGGCAAACTACAACCCGAGCACGCTATGCTGGCCCGCAACAGCATGACGAAACTCAATCGGGCCGGTATGCGCTTCGGCGCCCTGCCTTATGTGCGCGCCATGACCGATGTCACCGGCTTTGGCCTGCTGGGCCACTTGGCGGAGATGTGCGAAGCCAGCGACGCCGCCGCCGAAGTGTATTTCAATAGGCTGCCGCTGCTCGACGAAGCCGCCATACACCACTACATAGATGAAAAGTGCGTACCCGGCGGCGCCAACCGCAACTGGGACAGCTATGGCCACAAAGTGGCGCCCTTAGACGAGCGCCGGCGCACCATCTGCTGCGACCCCCAAACCAGCGGCGGGCTGCTGGTAGCCGTAGACCCCGCTCATGCCGACGACTTCCTGGCGCAGGCCCAAGCCGAAGGTCTGACCCTGGAACCCATTGGCGCCATCAAAACCAGAGTAGCAGAATATCTGATAGAAGTGACCAACGGCTAAGCCGCCGCGTCATACGATTTCACGCTACCCATCCCAATGAACAAACACAGATGATTGAGGCACTGCTATCCAAAGAGAAGACCATTTCCGTAACAGGCCTGGGATACGTTGGGCTGCCCTTGGCCTTAGCCCTGTCGGAGCATTTCAGGGTTATTGGCTACGACCGCCGCCCCGACCGCATAGCGCTCATCCGGCAGGGAATAGACCCCTCCGACGAACTCAAGGGCGATATCCTCTCCAATAAAGACATCCGCTTTACCGCCAACCCGGCGGATTTGCGGCAGGCGCATTTTCACATCATCGCGGCGCCCACGCCCGTCAACGAGCATTGGGCGCCCGATCTGGAGCCGCTGCTGAGCGCTTCACAGGCAGTAGGGGCAGCCCTCAAGCCGGGCGACTTTGTGGTGTACGAAAGCACCGTCTACCCCGGCTGCACAGAGGAAGACTGCCTGCCGGTATTGCTGAAAGCTTCAGGCCTGAACGCGCAGCAAATCCACTTGGCTTACTCGCCCGAGCGCATCAACCCCGGCGACAAACAGCGCACCGTAGACCAGGTGGTGAAGGTGGTAAGCGCCTTAGATGATGAAAGCTTGGACGTAGTAGCCGCCGTATACGGCAAGGTAGTAAAAGCAGGCATCTTCCGAGCCCCCTCCATCAGAGTGGCCGAAGCCGCCAAGGTAGTGGAAAACACCCAGCGCGACCTCAACATTAGCTTCGTCAACGAGCTGTCCGTCATGTTCGATCATCTGGGCATCGACACCCAGGAGGTGCTGGCTACTGCCGCAACCAAGTGGAATTTCCTCCCCTTTATGCCCGGCTTGGTAGGCGGCCACTGCATCAGCGTAGACCCCTACTACCTCCTCCACAAAAGCCGCCAGGCCGGCTACGACCCACAGGTGATCCTGAGCGGCCGCCGCGTCAACGACCAGATGCCCGCCTTCATCGCCAAACGACTCATTCAGATGCTCACCCAGCAGGAAAAAAGCCTCAAAAGCGCCAAAGTATTGGTCATGGGCATTACTTTTAAAGAAAACGTATCCGACATACGCAACTCCAAAGTAGTAGACCTCGTCCGGGAATTAACCGAGTACCTCATGACGGTGCACATTTGCGACCCCCGCGCTCACGCCCACGAGGTGCTGCACGAGTATGGACTGGAACTCAAATCCAGCCCTGACGATGATTACGATGCCGTCATCGTTGCCGTAGGCCACGACGCTTATCGCCAACTGCCCCCGGCTCACTTCGCCGCCATCACCCGCAAGCCCTTTGTTCTCATGGACTTAAAAGGGCTGTATGCCAAACCATCCGCCCCTACGCCCGATTTCCTCTATTGGCGACTTTGATTTTTTATGGGCCCCGCCGCATAGCAGCCGCTTCTTATAGCAGATTGCGCGGCGCCGCCACGTCTTCGCTACGCTCTTCCGGGTAAACGTGTTCCGCTACTATGGGCATACGACCCGGCGTCCTTTTAGGGGCCGCCAGGCCGTATGCCCATACCGCTGCACCCCCTGGTCCAGACAGTTGGAGCAGCTTGCCAGGGCTGCGCCGACGAAGAGGTTGGGGCCTCTGCCCACTCAGGCCGTTTTGCCCGGCTGCCCCCTCGGGCCGGTAAATATTGTGGTGAGGCAGCGCTATATGCGGTATCAAAAATTTGCGTAGATTTGCAGCGCAATGGCTTATCGTTTTCCAAGCTAAGGTTTACAAACCCTGGCTTGGAAAACTACATACTCCAAATCCCGAGTACAATGCCCGTCGATTCAAACAAAAAACAGGAACACTCCTTTCCCGAGGATCAGAGCCGATGGTTTGCCATTCGGGTAAAGTTTCGCAGGGAAAAGGTAGTAGTCAAGCGCCTTGAAGACCAGGGAATACAAGCCTACCTGCCTTTACAAACCGTTGTGCGGGTTTACGCCTCCAAAACAAAACGACTCCGGTTGCCGCTCATCAATGGTTATGCGTTTGTATGCATAACGCGGAAAGAATATGTACCTGTGCTGGAGACGCACGACGTTGTTGATTTCGTTCGCACGGGAGGCATCCTGTCTATTATACCCGAAGGAGAGATTGAGCTACTCCGGCGGGTAGTGGGCGAGTCGATGCCGATGACCGCCGAGCCGCTGTCCTTTGCCGAAGGCGACGAGGTAGAGATCATCAGCGGGCGGCTTACAGGCGTAAGGGGCACCTTAGTGAAAAAGCAAAACCGCCATACCTTTGTCATTGCGCTGGCCAATTTGCAGCATGAGCTTCACATTCAGATCGATCTGGCCTTACTGAGCAAAGTGCCAAAGCGGGCAAAGTCGCAACCATCGTCGAGTACCGATCATTTGCCCCCCCCTTCCGGCGCTTCAGACAACAGTAAAATGGATGAAACGTTATAAAATTGTTTGACACTAAAAAAACAGAGCCATAACTAACCTTACGCTCATAACAGGTGCTGCCGGGTTCATCGGCTATCACTTAGTCAATAGATTGGCCGGGCAGGGCGACGCCATCATTGGCCTCGATGGTATTAATAACTATTACGACGTCAGTTTGAAGATAGCGCGACTGGAAGACGCCGGCATCAAACGGTCGGCGCTGGCTTACGGCGAGTTGGTCGAGAGCAAAAAGTTTCCCAATTACCGCTTTCTCCAGCTCGATCTCGAAGATGCAGCCGCCCTCGAGCGGCTGTTTCAGACGCACCGGTTCAGCCGGGTCATCCACTTAGCCGCCCAGGCCGGGGTGCGTTACAGCCTCAAAAATCCAGCAGCATATATACAGAGCAACGTAGTAGGCTTTGCCAATTTGCTGGAGTGCTGCCGCCGCTACGAAGTCGGCCATTTTGTTTACGCCAGCTCCAGCAGCGTATACGGCCTCAACGAGAAGACGCCCTTTTCCACCCGCGACAATGTAGACCATCCGGTATCCTTATACGCAGCCACTAAAAAGAGCAACGAGCTGATGGCGCATACCTACAGCCATCTCTTTGGGCTACCCACCACGGGGCTGCGTTTTTTCACGGTATATGGCCCCTGGGGCAGGCCCGACATGGCTTACCATTTGTTTACCCGCGCCATATTAGCCGACGAGCCCATACAGGTGTTCAATCACGGCCGCATGAGCCGCGATTTTACCTACATCGACGACATTGTGGAAGGCGTGGTACGCACCGCAGCTAAGCCGCCCGAAGGAAACCCCGCTTGGGATGGCGGCCATCCCGACCCCTCGTCGTCTCCGGCGCCTTATCGCGTCTACAACATTGGCGCCGGCAGGCCTATGGCCCTGCTCGACTTTATTCTGGAGCTGGAAAAAGCATTAGGCAAAGAAGCCCGAAAAAACTACCTGCCCATGCAACCCGGCGATGTAGAAACGACCTATGCCGATATTTCGGGCCTACAGCGGGATTTTAATTACCAACCGGCCGTAAACTTAGAAACGGGCATACGGCGTTTTGTTGATTGGTACCTCGGTTATTATCCCTAAAGCAACTACCCAACACACAAAAATACTTGAGAAAATGTTCAACTGGTTATTTCATCCCTCGACGCCCCCCTACCCTTTGCTGGATATGCACAGTCATGTGCTGCCCGGCATCGACGATGGCGCCGCTCATGTAGAAGAAAGTGTAGCGCTTATTCGCGCCATGTGGCAGCTCGGTTATCGGCAGTGGGTGGCTACGCCCCATGTCATGGCAGACCTGCACCCCAATACGCCCGGACGCATCGGGGAGGCGGCCAACGAACTCAACCGGGCGTTGGCCAACACCCCCGACCTGGCTGACGTACAGGTAAGAGCCGCAGCAGAATATATGCTGGACGAGCAATTTGAACACTTGCTTGATTCCGGGGAAGCGCTGCTCTGCCTTGACGATCAGCAGCACCTGTTGGTGGAATTGCCGCAGGCCGGCGAGCTGCCCCGCTGGGAATACACGCTATTCACGTTGCAAACCCGGGGTTATCGCCCTGTGTTGGCGCACCCTGAGCGTTATCGCTACCTGAGCGGCGACTTCGAAAGACTGGAGCGCCTGCGCGACAGCGGCGTAGCGCTACAGGCCAACCTTATTTCTTTTGCCGGTTATTACGGGGCCGGCCCCGAAAAGATGGCGAAAGAACTACTCAGGCGAAAGTTGCTGGATTTCGCAGGTACCGACGTCCACCATCAGCGCCATATAGCGCCCCTTAAGGCCTTAGTTGGCTCCAAAGCAGGCCGCAACATAGGCGCTTATGCCTGGCGAAATGCCGAACTGCAATCGCTGGCAGCGCCAAAAAATGCAGGCGCTGCACTGTAAAGAGAACTTTAGGTATACACACTTGATATACATGCGATCGAATTACTACCTGCTTCTGATCTTGACAACCCTTGCGCTTCATTCCTGCGTAAGCCATGAAGAGTTGATCAACTTCAACGAAGACGCTTTTCCGCTCAATACCGCTGAGAGCATTGCCGGCCAAAGCAGCCTGTTGGTACAACCCGAAGACCTGCTTCACATCACCGTACAAAGCTACGACCCCGAAGCGGCGGCGGCCTTCAACCCGCCCGTATCTGCCGGCCCCAACCAGCAGATGATGGTGCAAGGCCTTCAGGGGGGCAATCAGTTGGAACTCTTTAGCGGCTACTTTGTCGATCGCCAGGGCGTGATTGACTTTCCGGTTTTGGGCCAGGTTCCGGTGGCCGGAAAAACACTCGACGAGATCAAAGGCGACCTCTACGCCCGGCTGCGCCCCTACCTCAACGATGCCGTAGTGAACATTCGCTTTTTAAACTTTAAGGTAACGGTGTTGGGCGAAGTAAATGCGCCGGGTCAACTCAGGCTTACCAACCAACGGGTGACGCTGCTGGAAGCCCTGGGGCAGGCCGGCGACCTGACCCCCTATGCCAACCGACGCAACATTCTGCTCATCCGCGAACAAGACGGGCAGCGCATCTATGCGCGCATCAACCTGCGCAAGCGCGAGCTGTTTTACTCGCCCTATTTCTACCTCAAGCAAAATGACCTGATCTACGTGGAGCCCCTCCGCGCGCGCGTAGCTACGGTAGCCGACCCTGCGCAACGATTTATTTCTTATTCTTCGGGGGTTTTATCGGTGATTACCCTAATTTTGGCCATTGCGAAGTAACTATTATGCAAACCGAATTCAACCTGCCGCCCCCCGGAGAACAGGAAATGCCCGGCCTCGACTGGCAATCGCTGCTGTTTCGCTTTCTGCGCAACTGGTACTGGCTGGTGCTGGGCCTCGCCGCCGGCATTGTCATAGCGCGCCTCCAACTGCGTTATGCCATTCCCATCTATGAAGTATCAGCCACCTTGCTCATCAAGAGCGAAAAAGCCCAGAGCGCTTTTTCTGAAGAACAGATCATCCAGGACCTGGGCTTTGAAAGCACTTCCAACATAGAAGATGAAATACAACTGCTGAAATCACAGGCGTTGATGCGTCGGGTAGTAGACAGCCTCAAACTCAACATTGCTTACTATACAGAGGGCCGGGTGAAGACTTCGGAGAGCTATGCGCCCAATTCGGCTGTAGTGCTGAGCGACTACCAGGCCGCCAGACCCGAAGATGTCTATGGCCAAACCCTTCGCATCTTTCCTGTCGATGGCGAACACTTTAATATCTTGCTGCCCAACGGCCAAGATACTTTACACTGTCGCTACGGGCTGCCCTTCCAATTGGGCGCCGGATCATTTACCGTAGACAAACGACAAACACCTTCCAACACCTACCCCCTTCTCATCCGGATTGGCGACCCCGAGGCTACGGCCCGCGCCTATGCAGGAGGGCTCAATGTGCAGATCGTAGGCCGCTCAAATGTATTAACCCTCACCCTGCGCGATCCCGTGCCGCTCAAAGCGGCAGATGTCATCAATACGCTGGTGGGCGTTTACAACCAAAGCATCGTTGAAGATAAAAACCTGGCGGGTCGCAATACCTTAGATTTTATCAACGAGCGCCTGAACTTTGTCGCTACCGAACTTTTTCAGGTAGAGCAGGAGGTTGAAAGCTACAAAAGACGCAGCAATGTGCCGCTTGACCTGTCGCAGACAGCCCAAAATACCCTCGATCAGTACGTTGAAAGCGATAAAGAACTCATGCAAATTCAGCTTCAGGAAACCCTGCTGGAACAATTGGAAACGTCTTTATCGCTGGACAGCGCCAATCGGCGCGCGCTCCCAATTGTGTCTGAAGTTATCAGCGGCGCATTGAGCGATCTCATTAGGGAATACAACCAATTGGTGATTCAGCGACAGCAACTCCTGGGCTCAGCCACGGGCAATAACCCTGCACTGCGCCAATTCAACAAACAATTCGGAGAGCTGGAAGGCAGCATTCGCCTGAGTTTACAAACGCTGCGGCGGGAATTAGTGGTCAAACGCCGTCAGATGGAGGAGCGCCTGCGGCCCCTCAATCGCCAGATTGACCGCATCCCTACCAGCGAACGAGAGCTGTTGCAAATTATGCGACAACAGACCATAAAAGAAAACCTGTTCCTGTTTTTACTCCAAAAACGGGAAGAGACGGCGTTGGGTTTGGCCGCTCAGGTGGCCAACTCAAGGGTGGTCGACCCCGCTATGGCTAAGCCTACTCCGGTAGCGCCCAATCGGCGGAATATTCTCTTGGTATCTTTGCTGTTGGGGCTGGGCATACCCGCAGGCGCTATCGCCCTGGCGGAGTATTTAGACAACCGCATCCGAACGGAAAAAGACATCAAGCGCGGCACCAACACCCCCTTTCTGGGCGCTATTGCCCGCTCTATGAAAGCCGACCCCATCGTGGTGAAAGCCGGCAGCCGATCGGGGGTAGCGGAGAGCTTCCGCCTCTTGCGCACCAACCTTCAATTCCTTCTTGCCGGCGAGCAAAAACCCATTATTTTAGTCACCTCGGCAGTGAGCGGGGAGGGAAAAAGTTTTGTAACGCTCAACTTAGGCATGGGCTACGCCCTGGCAGGCCAAAAGGTATGTTTAGTCGGCCTCGACCTCCGAAAACCCAAGCTGGCGCGCTATTTAGGCGCTCCGCAAGGACTGCCCGGCGTAACCAATTTCCTGGTGGGCGAGGCTAATCTTGCAACGGTGGTAACCCCTTCCGGAATACACGAAAACCTCTTTCACATCAACAGTGGCCCCATTCCGCCCAATCCGGCAGAACTTATACAAAGCAGTCGTATGGATGAACTCATCAGCTACCTGCGGGAACACTTCGACGTAGTACTCATCGATACGGCCCCCGTAGGCTTAGTTACCGACGCCCTGCTGATGCGCCCTCATATCAATGCTACTTTATTCGTTACGCACTTTGGCCAAAGCCGCAAAAATGCCCTCCGCCTCATCGATGATATCTATCGGGAAGAAAAACTTCCCCGCCCGGCCATCGTACTCAATGGCGTGCGCACAGGGCGGGGCTATGGTTACGGGTATGGTTACGGCTATGGGTATGGCTATGGCTATGGGTATGGGTACTATGAGGAAGA
>Ga0209573_1001298_pt1 | contig 40254 bp, 40 predicted proteins | sample TNRBio252014_DNA_FD_185870 | JGI IMG/M metagenome (GOLD analysis project Ga0209573, IMG submission 185870) | Wastewater treatment Type I Accumulibacter community from EBPR Bioreactor in Madison, WI, USA - TNR Reactor_6/25/2014_ DNA (SPAdes)... | ecosystem: Engineered > Bioreactor > EBPR >...
GCCACAAATCGAAGCTTCTCCTCCTCCACCGAGGCACCCCAGCCCATGACACTCCTCCCTGCTCAGCAAGGAGACGTGTCAACCATCTATCCGGTCCAAAATGTCCAGAATGTATCCGGATCGGACCTGACGCCGCCCTCACCCCGACCCTCTCCCACTTGCGGGTGCCGCGCGCGGGAGAGGGAGCCGCGCGGCAAGATCCCGCCGAACTTGCCCTCGCCCGCGGCGAAGCCGTGGGAGAGGGAGGGACCCGCGAGCCACGCGAGCGGGAGGGTGAGGGCGAGCGGGCGGATGAGGGCGGCGCCTCGGCGCGGCTGCTACCCCAATGACGATGCGCCGGGCGGCGGCGGTGGCGGCGGCGGGGACGTGGCCCAAGGAGCAGGCGGCGGCCAGCGTGACGCTCGCTTTCGACGACCGCCACCGGCGGCGGATCGTGCTCGAAGCCGACGACGGCGCACCGGTGCTCCTCGACCTGGAGCGCGCGGTAATGCTCGCCGACGGCGACGGCCTGGCGCTCGACGGCGGCGGCTGGATCGCCGTTCGTGCCGCGGCCGAACCGGTCATCGAGGCGCGCGGCCGAGACCCCGCCGCGACCGCCCGCCTCGCCTGGCACCTCGGCAACCGGCATACGCCGGTGCAGGTGCTGGCCGACGGGACCCTGCGGCTGCGGGACGACCACGTGCTGGCGGCGATGCTGGAGCGGCTCGGCGCCGAGGTGAGCCGGAGCCTCGCTGCGTTCACCCCCGAGACCGGCGCCTACGCCGGCGGCCACCACGATGACCGTTGAGCCGGCCGCGGGCCTGCACGGGCGGGGGCTCTACCGGCTGCTGGCGTGGCTGTCGCCGGGCTTCCCGGTCGGCGGCTACACCTATTCCCACGGCCTCGAGTACGCCGTCGAGGCCGGGCTGGTCGACGACGGGCCGTCCCTGCGGGCGTGGGTCTCGGAGATCCTCCGCCGGGGCGCCGGCGTCTTCGACGCCGGGCTGATGTACGCGGCCTGGGACGCAACCCGCGCCGAAGATCACGAGGCGCTGCTCCTGGTGGCGGAACGCGCCGCCGCCTGGCGCTCGACGGCGGAAACGGCATTGGAAAGCGAGGCGCAGGGCGCGGCCTTCCTCGCCGCCGTCGCCACCGGCTGGCCCGATCCCCGCCGCGACGCCGCCGTGGCCGTCCTCGCCGAGGCGAACGTCCCGCCGACCTACGCCCTCGCCGTCGCCATCTCCGGTGCGCTGGCGGACGTGCCGGCCGCGGCCCTCGTCCGCGCCTTTCTCCAGGCCTTCGCCGCCTCGCTCGTCTCCGCCGGCGTCAGGCTCGTCCCCCTCGGCCAGAGCGAAGGCGTGCGCATCCTCTCCGCGCTGGAGGACGCGGTCGAGCGGACGGCCGCGCTTGCGCAAGCACACGATCTCGCGGACCTTGGCACCTCGGCATGGATGACGGAGTGGGCTTCGATGCGTCACGAACGCCAGTACACCCGGCTGTTTCGCTCATGAGCGCGCTCCGCGTCGGCGTCGGCGGGCCGGTGGGCTCGGGGAAGACCGCGCTGGTCGACGCGCTGTGCAAGCGGCTTCGCGACCGCTACCAGGTCGCCGCCATCACCAACGACATCTACACCCGCGAGGACGCCGACTTCCTCACCCGCTCCGGGGCGCTCGCGCCCCAGCGCATCATCGGCGTCGAAACCGGCGGCTGCCCGCACACCGCCATCCGCGAGGACGCGTCCATCAACCTCGCCGCGGTGGCCGAGATGGGCCGGCGCTTCCCCGACCTGGAGCTGCTGTTCATCGAGTCCGGCGGCGACAACCTAGCCGCCACCTTCTCGCCGGAGCTCGCCGACCTCACCCTCTACGTCATCGACGTCTCGGCAGGCGACAAGATCCCGCGCAAGGGCGGCCCCGGCATCACCCGCTCGGACCTGCTGATCGTCAACAAGACCGACCTCGCCCCCCACGTCGGCGCCGATTTGGGGGTGATGGACCGGGACGCGAAGAAGATGCGTGGGCTTCGCCCGTTCGTCTTCACCAACCTGAAGACCGGCGACGGCCTCGACCGGGTGGAGACGTTCATCCTGGAGCGCGGGGGAATGAGCGATGAACGATGACCCCTACGCCGATCGCCGGCGCCTCACCTTCGAGCAGGCGGAAGGGGCAGAGCCGCTCCCGAGACAGCTACAGACGAAGGAGGTATCGCAAGAGCTACGCGCGACTACGGGCGCGCGGACCACGAGCCGACGAGCGAAAACGGGCCGGGACGGCCAGCGCGCGTGCTGAAGGGGTGGCGTTGGCGCGCCCGACAGGATTCGAACCTGTGACCTTCGGCTCCGGAGGCCGACGCTCTATCCACTGAGCTACGGGCGCGTCGGCGGCACGATAGCGCATCGGCGCCGCCAGGCAAGGTGGAAGGCAAAGCTTCCCCAAAGCTTCCGCCGAGACCATCCCGGAACCCGCGCTCCGTGAGTTGGAGGAGGCCGCCGGGAATCGAGAGGGGGCCGTCAAGGCCCCCTCCTTTTCTCCGCGACGCGGCTCGGCTCAGTCGGGCGCGCCCCGCGCGATCGGCCCCGACTGGACGTTGTACAGCTTCTTCCGGCCGACGGTGAACCAGCTGAACTGGTCCGTCCCGTTGACCAACTGGTTGAAGCCCCAGCCGCCTCCGGCTCCATCCGGATCAACGTTGGTCGAGGAGTAGTCGCCCCAGCGACAGGAGCCGCGCGAGGTGCTGTTACACGGCGTCCCGAACCCGTCCGTGGCAAACTGGTTGGAGGAAGTAGCCGCGACGCTCCAGGACCAGTCGGCGCTGGTGTTGTTCGGCCCGGCTCCAATGATCATCGCGGCGCGCCCGCCTGTTGGGCTGGTGGGAATCGTCCGGGACAGGGTCAAGTATGCCGGCGAGCCGTCGATGCCGCTGTTGGTCGCGAAAGACGGATTGAAGAGGTGGTACGTGGCGGCGCCGGAATACGTCTCCGTGCCGAGAACCGTGCTCGTCGTCCGCTGCAGCCGGTACCACCGCACCACCGGGCGGCTGCCCGAGGCAACGGCGTGGACGTTCCACAGCCGGTCTCGTGACTGGATGCTGGCGCTCTGGAAACGGCCGTCGATGCTGTCCAGCCGCTGCCCGTTCGGCTGAACCGCGTCGGGAGGAATGCTCCAACTCGGGATCGTGTACGCCGTGGCGGTCGCAAGCGTGTCGGCTGTCGGCGTCGCTCCGGCCGCGTGGTTGTACCGGCCGATGCTGGTCGCGCGCGGGTAAAGGAAGACCGACTGCGACGTCAGGCCGTCCAGGACGATTGGTGGCGCGATGTTGAACTGCAGGTTATTCCAGCAGACGATACCGGCGGTCCCGCCGGTCAGCGTCGGCGCCTTGTCGATGGCTAAAATCGCGCCGGTCGCGCCGCCGCTTGCAGCAAAGTCGTTGGCGGTGATGAACCAGCGGTTGGCGCTCTTGCCAGCCGACGGGTAGTCCCAAAAGCTGTTGGTCGCGACCTTGCAGAAGCGGGTGGTTCCGCGGCTCAAGGTGATCTGGTAGCGGTTCCAGGCCGAGGCGGTGGAACTCGTCGAGACGGCAAAGTACTGGTACTGGTCAGTGTTGCCGCGGTTGTCACGCGATTCAGCGGTCACCAGGAACCGGCCGCTCGAGCGGTCGTAAAGTACCCTTGGGTCGAACAGCGTCTGGTTGGCGATGTCGATGCTGCCGGCAAATAGGGTCGTCAGCGGCACCCGGCTGATGAGCGCGCAGTTGCTGTTGTTGTAAACGCCTACATCTACGTTCGTGACCACGACAAGCACGCTTGGCCCTGAGGCGCCATGGATGTCGGACGGAGCGAAACCGGTGGCGACGTTGGTTCTGCAAGAAGTGGATAGCGTCAGCGGGTCGGGTGCCGCGTCAGGCGCCGCAGCGTCCCGCTCCGGCTCCGCCGGGGCGTCGGCAGAACCGTCAGAAGCGCCCTGACCGCCTGCGTCCTCCGGTGCCCCCAGGTCCGGCGCGTCTTGCAGGCGCTGCTTTTCTTGACGAAGCCGCTCCACACCCATTGGGATCCGGGTGCGGATTTCGACCTCGTTGAAGGCCGGCTGCGACTCATCGCCGATCGGCATCTGAAACTCGCCGATTGACTTGACGGATCGGGCCTGCTTCGCCGCATCCGCCGGTGACGCCGCAAGCGCGAATGCCAACGTCGTCACCAGCAAGCCCGACACTCTTCCGCAGCGAGCGATCAGCCGGGACGTGAACGTCTCGTCCACGCCGCCCCTATCCGTCTTCTGTATAGTTTTCATACAGTAGCCCCCATTTCCAAACTTACAGGCGAAATGATCCTGTCAACCGCCGCCTGGAACGGTCGGATACGCGCGGCCATGGGGTATAACCCAAGTTTGAAATTGTCCTTGGTCGCCGAACGTCCCCACGCGCCGCCAAGTCGTTCCTGCTTACTACAGTAAAGCCTAGATTTTAGAGTCTAGACAGTCAACAAAATTCTGGGACGTCTCTACCGAGGAAAGTTTGTCGGTTTGGATCTCTATCGGTTAAGTGCCCGTATGGGGGCTACGCTCTGCTTATACGTACTTAATGGCTTATCAACCATGCGTATCTTTCAGGCTTGGTTGATAATGATTATTGTGGACGATCACGGGTCTACCCGCCGGCCACTGAAGGGCCAACGGCGCACGCCTTGTGGCCCGGCAGTCTTCGGTGAGGGATCAGGCTTGCGGAGCGGGTTGCCGGGACGTCCGGAACGCCTACCGCGCGGCGCGCTCCTCGGCGCCGGAGGGCAGCGGGGCGCGGGGGTCGGCGATCCAGGAGGCGACGTCGCGCCAGACGGTCTCGGCCTGGAGGTCGCGCAGCAGCATGTGGTAGCCGTTCGCGTAGTAGACGACGCGGCGGCGGCCTTGGGCGTCCGCCGGCAGCCGCTCGGTCATCTCCCGCACCGCCGCCGGCGGGATGAGCTGGTCCCTGGCGCCGTAGAGGACCAGCGCCGGGACGTGCAGCGACGACGCCGAGACCATCGCCCGGTCCATGAGGTTGACCAGGCCGTAGACGGTGTCGATGCGGCTCTGCTTGATCACCAGCGGGTCGCGGCCGAGGCCCTTAAGCATCTCGATGTTGTCGGACGGCTTGATCCCGAGGTTGCGCCCGGTCACCTGGCCGCTGGGCAGGGTGTGGACGGCGAGCCAGAGCGCCGTCGTCTGGTACCACGGCATCGAGGCGCGGCCCCACACCGCCGGTGCGGCGAGGACGACGCCGTCCACGGCTGGAGGCTGCGGCCCGGCCATGGCGGTCATGATCACCGCCCCGCCCATGCTTTCGCCGAGCAGGAAGAGGGGCACGCCGGGGTGGCGCTTGCGCACCGCGTGCACCGCGGCCTTGAGGTCGTCGGCCAGCGCCCGCTCGCCGGGCCACAGCCCGCGGTTCGGCGCCTCGCCGAAGCCGCGCTGGTCGTAGGCGTAGGTGGCGATCCCGCGGGCGGCGAACCACGTCCCGGGCGTGGCGAAGAAGTTGCGGTAGTCGTTGAAGCCGTGGAGCGCGATGATCACGGCCTTGGGCGGCGCGTCGCCCTCCGGCCGCCAGATCCGAAGCGGCAGCTTCGCCCCGTCGGGGGCGACGAGCCCGGCGTCGGCGATGGTCGGCGCGGCGACGGCCGGCCCCGGCAGTGCCACGACCGGGGCGCATCCCGCCGCCGCCAGCGCCAGCAGCAGCAGGGCGAGGCGGAGCACCGGGCCGAGCACCGAGCCGTGCCTCAAGGCTCGATCCGCCCGTCGGCCGAGGCGGCCACCACCGTCGGCGCCATCGCCCGGTCCTCGCCCGCGTCCGGCTCGTTGGTGAGCCTGAGGAAGATGTCCTCGAGCTCGGTCTCCCGCGTAGTGACCTCGCCGACGCTCAGGCCCGCCGCGCGCACCGCGGCAAGGATCTCGCCCGCGGCGATCCGGCTCGGCGGATAGTGGAAGGTGAGCCGGCCCGGCGCCTCCAGAACCGGCCTGAACAGGTCCAGCGACGCCGGGACCGCCCCAAGCGGCTCGGTCAGGGTGACGGTGAGCTGCTTCGCGTCCACCCGGCGGAGCAGGTCCTCGGTGGGCTCGTTGGCGACCAGCCGGCCGTGGTTGATGATGGCGATCCGGTCGCAGAGCGCCTGCGCCTCTTCCAGGTAGTGGGTGGTGAGCAGGATCGTCGTGCCCTCGGCGCGCAGCCGCCGCAGGTAGGTCCAGAGCTGATGGCGCAGCTCGACGTCGACGCCGGCGGTGGGCTCGTCGAGGACCAGGACCGGCGGCACATGCACCATGGCCTTGGCGACCAGGAGGCGCCGGCGCATCCCCCCCGAGAGCCGCCTCGCGTAGGCGTCGGCCTGGGCGGTCAGCCCGACCGCGGCCAGCAGCTCCGTCGTCCGCCGCTCGGACTTGGGCACGCCGTAGAGCCCGGCCTGCACCTCCAGGAGCTCGCGCGGGGTGAAGAACGGGTCGAGATTCAGCTCCTGGGGGACGACGCCGATGGCCCGGCGGGCGGCGCGCATCTCGGCGTCGATGTCGTGGCCCCAGATCCGCACCTCGCCCGAGGTGCGGACGACGAGGGCGGCCAGGATGTTGATCAGCGTCGACTTGCCGGCGCCGTTGGGGCCGAGCAGGCCGAAGAACGACCCCGACGGCACCGCCAGCGAGACGCCCTTCAGCGCCCGGACCTCGGGCTGGCCGCGGCGGCCGCCGTAGGTCTTGGTCAGCTCGGTGATCTCGACGGCGTTGGCCGGAGCATCCGCCGGCGGCCCGGCATGGCGATGGACGAGGGTGTTCAAGGACGCGTGTCTCCGCCCGCGGCACGGCACGAGCCCGCCTGCGCCGCCGGCGCGGGCGAGGCGGGTCGGGGCCGATACGGCAACGTTGATTGTAGGTCGGCTTTCGCTATCATCCGCGCATTCGCGAGGTCAATGTACCATGCCGGAAGGCCGGCGGGGTCGCTCGGATCGGGGGCACGATGAGGCCTGAGCAGAAGATCACGGTGGACAGCCGCGTCGTCGGCTGCGACGGCGGCGGCGGTGCGCTCGGCCATCCCCTGGTCTACCTGAACATGGGCGACAAGGACGAGATCTACTGTCCTTACTGCTCGCGGCACTTCGTCTTCGAGGGCGGCGAAGCGCCGGTGGCGGGACACTGACCGCGACCGAAACCGCCCCGGCGAGCCAGCCCCGCCACGTCTACCTGATCGACGGCTCGGGCTTTCTCTTCCGCGCCTTCCATGCGCTGCCGCCGATGACCCGGGGCGACGGCATGCCTGTCGGCGCCGTCTACGGCTTCGCCCAGATGCTGATCAAGCTCCTGGCGGAGACCGACGCCGACCACATCGCGGTGATCTTCGACGCCTCGAGGCGCACGTTCCGCAACGACATGTTCCCCGGCTACAAGGCGAGCCGCCCGGAGCCGCCGGACGAGTTGATCCCGCAGTTCGCGCTGGTGCGCGAGGCGACCCGGGCGTTCAACGTCGCCTGCATCGAGGCCGTCGGCTACGAGGCCGACGACGTCATCGCCACCTACACCAGGCTCGCCCGCGAGGCCGGCGCCAAGGTCACCATCGTCTCCTCCGACAAGGACCTGATGCAGCTCGTCGGCGACGGGGTAACCATGTTCGACGCGATGAAGAACCGGACGATCGGCGTCGACGAGGTGCGCGAGCGCTTCGGCGTCGGCCCGGACAAGGTCATCGACGTCCAGGCCCTGGCCGGCGACTCCATCGACAACGTGCCCGGCGTTCCCGGCATCGGGGTGAAGACCGCGGCGCAGCTCATCGGCGAGTACGGCGACCTGGAGACGCTGCTGGAGCGGGCGATGGAGATCCGCCAGCCGAAGCGCCGGCAGTCGCTGATCGAGCACGCCGATAACGCCCGGCTGTCGAAGGAGCTGGTCAAGCTCTGCTGCGAGGTGCCGCCGCCCGAGCCGCTCTCCGCCTTCGCGGTGAAGCGGCCGGACCCGAAGGCCCTGCGCGACTTCCTCGAGGCGCAGTCGTTCCGCTCGATCGCCAACCGGATCGAGAGCCAGCAGATCGTGCTGGGCCGCGGCGCCGCCGAGCCGGCACCGCCGGGACCGGGGACGGGACCGGGGCAGGGGCCGGGGCTGCCGGGGCCGGGGTGGGGGCCAGCCGGGGAGCTGCCGCTGGAGCGGCGCGACTACGGCCTGGTCCAGGACGAGGTGACGCTGGCCCGCTGGATCCGCCAGGCGGAGGCCGCCGGCACCGTCGCCATCGGCACGGAGACCGCCACGCCCTACGCCAGCCGCTGCGCGCTCGTCGGCATCTCGCTGTCGCTGGAGCCGGGGCGCGCCTGCTACGTGCCGCTGGGCCATGTCGGAGCGCCGGGCGAGGCGCCGCCGGCGCAGCTCGACCGGGACGCGGCGCTGGCCCTGCTGAAGCCGCTGCTCGAGGACCCGGCGGTGCTCAAGGTCGGGCAGAACGTCAAGCACGACATGCAGGTGCTCGCCCGCTGCGGCGTCGAGCTCTCCCCCATCGACGACACCATGCTGCTGTCATACGTGCTCGAGGGCGGCCTGCACGGCCACGGCATGGACGAACTCGCCGAACTGCACCTGGGCACGACGCCGGTGAAGTTCGCCGCCGTCGCCGGCACCGGCCGGTCGCAGGTGAGCTTCGACAAGGTTTCCGTCACCCGCGCCTGCGACTACTCCGCGGAGAACGCCGACATCACACTCAAGCTCCATCGCCAGCTCAAGCCCAGGCTCGTCACCGAGCGTCTGGTCAGCGTCTACGAGACGCTGGAGCGGCCGCTGATCGGCGTGCTCGCCGCCATGGAGGCGCGGGGCATCATGGTCGACGCCCAGGAGCTGCGCCGGCTCAGCGGCGAGTTCGGCAACAGGCTGGAGGCGCTGGAGGCCGAGATCCACGGGCTCGCCGGCGGCCCGTTCAACATCGGCTCGCCAAAGCAGCTGGGCGACGTGCTGTTCGAGCGGATGAAGGTGCAGACCGGCCGGCGGGGCAAGTCCGGCGCGTTCGCCACCGGCGCCGACATCCTGGAGACGATCGCGGTGGAGGCCGAGGACCCGCAGGCCCGCACGCTCGCCGGCCGGGTGCTGGACTGGCGACAGCTCTCCAAGCTCAAGACCACCTACGCCGACGCCCTGATCCAGCAGATCGGCCCGGACACGGGGCGGGTGCATACCTGCTACCAGCAGGCGGTGGCCTCCACCGGCCGGCTGTCGTCGTCCGATCCCAACCTGCAGAACATCCCGGTGCGCACCGAGGAGGGGCGGAAGATCCGCCGTGCCTTCATCGCCGAGCCGGGCTCGGTGCTGCTCAGCGCCGACTACTCGCAGATCGAGCTCCGCCTGCTCGCCCACGTGGCCGGCATCGAGGCGCTGAAGCAGGCGTTCCGCGAGGGCATCGACATCCACGCCATGACCGCGTCGCAGGTGTTCGGCGTGCCCATCGAGCGGATGGACCCGCTGACGCGGCGCAAGGCCAAGGCCATCAACTTCGGCATCATCTACGGCATCTCGCCCTTCGGCCTCGCCCGCCAGCTCGGCATCCCCCGCGGCGAGGCGGCGGCCTACATCGACGCCTACTTCGCCCGCTACCCCGGGATCCGCGACTACATGGCGGCGACGAAGAAGGTCGCCCGCGAGGGCGGCTACGTCACCACCCTGTTCGGCCGGCGCTGCCATGTCCGCGGCATCACCGACCGCAACGTCTCGGTCCGCAGCTTCGCCGAGCGCGCCGCGATCAACGCGCCGATCCAGGGCGGCGCCGCCGACATCATCAAGCGGGCGATGATCCGCATTCCGAACGCGCTCGTCCGCGCCGGGCTGAAGGCGCAGATGCTGCTGCAGGTCCATGACGAGCTCGTCTTCGAGGTGCCGGAGGCCGAGGTCGAGGCGACGCGGGCGCTGGTGGCGGACGAGATGACCTCCGTGGCCCGGCTCACGGTGCCGCTGGTGGTCGATACCGGCACCGGGCTCACCTGGGACGCTGCGCATTAGCGCAAGTTGCCATTGTCGTAGCAGAATAAGCGACCGTCATCGCGAGCCGCGAAGCCAACGAAGCAATCCAGTACTGGATCGCCACGCCGCTTCGCGGCTCGCGATGACGTTGTTTTGGAACCGACCACGGCGCCATAGGGTTACGTTCAACCCGATGCACCTGGCGTCAGCGCCGTCCTCAGCCGTCAGCGGCCGGACAGCGGTCCTGCTTCCCTTTCCGCCGCTGGCCGGCCATATCTTGCGCATGCACACCGAGCGCTCAGGCTTGCGAAGGAGGTCGTGAGAATGGCCAAGATCGAGATCTACACGACGCCCTTCTGCCCCTACTGCCAGCGGGCCAAGGCGCTGCTGGCGAAGAAGAACGTCGATTTCGTCGAGTACGACGTCACCGACATCCCGGGCGCCCGCACCGAGATGCAGGGGCGCTCGGGCGGCAAACGCACGGTGCCGCAGATCTTCGTCGACGGCCGCCACGTCGGCGACAGCGACGGCATCGTCGCCCTGGAGCGCGCCGGCAAGCTCGACGCGGTGCTTCGCGGCGAGGGCTGAGGCGGCGATGGCCGGGTGCACCGTTGCCTGCTTGCAGACCAACTCGGGCCGCGAGATCGGCGCCAACGTCGAGGCGGTCCTGCCGCTGATCGCCGAGGCGCACGGTCGCGGCGCCGAGCTGATCCTGCTGCCCGAGAACGTCGCCATGATCGAGCCGAACCAGGCGTTGCAGCGCGAAAAGGCGCTGCCGGAAGCCGGGCATCCGGCGCTGGCGGCTTTCGCCGGGGCCGCCCGGCACCACGGCGTCTGGTTGCTGATCGGCTCGCTCGCCATCCGCCGCGACGACGGCCGGGTGGCCAACCGTTCGCTGCTGGTGGACGCCTCGGGGCGCGTCGCCGCCCGCTACGACAAGATCCACCTCTTCGACGTCGACCTCTCTTCCGGTGAGAGCTACCGCGAGTCGGCGGTGATCGCGCCGGGAGACCGGGTGGTCGTCGCCGAGACCCCCTGGGGCCGGCTGGGGATGAGCGTCTGCTACGACCTCCGCTTCCCCCACCTCTACCGGGCCATGGCCAAGGCCGGCGCCGACTACCTCGCCATTCCCGCCGCCTTCACCCGAACCACCGGCGCGGCCCACTGGCATGTGCTGGCCCGGGCCAGGGCGATCGAGACCGGCTGCTACGTGCTCGCCCCGGCGCAGTGCGGCACCCATGCCGAGGGCCGGCTGACCTTCGGCCATTCGCTCGTCGTCGACCCGTGGGGCGCGGTCCTGGCCGACGGCGGCGAGGACGTCGGCGTCGTCACCGCCGAGGTCGATCCGGCGCAGGTGGCGGAGGCCCGCCGGCGGGTGCCGGCCCTGGAGCACGACCGGGCCTTCTCGGCGCCATTGCCGTGATCGTCTTCGATCTCGCCTGCAGCGACGGCCACCGGTTCGAGGCCTGGTTTCGATCCGGCGCGGCCTACGACGAACAGGCCGAGGCCGGCGCGCTGGTCTGCCCGGTCTGCCGCGACACGCGCATCGTCAAGGCGCCGATGGCGCCCCGCGTGGCGCGGGCGGCGGGCAGCGAGCCGGTCGCCAGGGCCGAGCGGCGCCCGGTGGAGACGGGAAAAGGGCAAGGGCAGGAGCCGGCGCAGATCCTCGGCCGGCTGCGCGGGCTGATCGAGGCCAACTGCGACGACGTCGGCGACCGCTTCGCCGAGGAGGCGCGGCGCATCCACTTCGGCGAGACCGACCCGCGCGGCATCTACGGCGAGGCCAGCAGCGAGGAGGCCGCCGCTTTGCGCGAGGACGGCATCGACTACCAGGTCCTCCCCTGGTGGCAGCGCCGCAACGACTGACGCCCGGCCAGCGTTCAACGTCGGGGTAATTTCGCAGTAAATCCGGGCTGCGCGGAGGAGCTTCAGAGCCTCTGGCTCTAAAACGGGAAGATGATGTCCCAGATCTGGGTGCCCCAGCGGGGCTGCTGCAGGTCGCTGAGGGTCCCCCGGCCGCCGTAGGCGACCCGCATTTCCGCGATCTTCTCGTGGCGGATGGAGTTGTCGGCCTCGATGTCCTGCGGCCGGATCACGCCGCTGATCATCAGCTCGCGCAGTTCGTAGTTCACCCGGATCTCCTGGCGGCCGACGATAGCGAGCAGGCCGTTGGGCAGGATCTGGGTGACGATGGCGGCGAACGTCAGGTCGATGGACTCCTGCCGGTCGATGCCGCCGTTGCCCTGGGTCTCGTGCTCGGTGCCGAAGCTGACCGCCGGGCTGACGCCGACCGCCGGCACGGCGTTGCGGACCACGCCCTCGTAGCCCAGCATGGCGTCGACCTTGGCGGTCTCGCCGTCGTCGCGCTCGCGCTTGGTCGAGTTCTTAAGCTTGGCGCTGTCGTCGAGCTTGAGCCGGATGGTGAGGATGTCGCCCACCTCCTTGGCGCGGGTGTCCTTGAAGAACGCCTTGGCGCCCGGCCGCCAGAGCGACGCCGGGTTGTCGTCGGCCTGCTCCTCAGCCGGCATCGGCAGCCTGACCGGCTGGTAGGCCGGGTCCTTTTCCGGATCCTCCCGGATCTTGCTGAGCCTGGGCGTCGTGCCGACCTCGGTCAGCCGGGTGCCGAGGCTGCAGCCGCCGACACCGGCGGCCAGGATCAGCGCCAGCGCAGTGCCGGCGGCGGCGCGCGGCAAGGACCCCATCATCGGCCGTCTCCCCTTCGTGTGCGTCCGAGCAGGCTCACCTCCACCCGGCCCGGGCCGGCGACGGTGCCCTCAACGACGGTGCTGCTCTGCAGGTTGCTGACGCGGATCGCCTCGCCGACGCCGCCGTCTTCGAGCGCCCGGGCGCGGGCGCTGAGCGCCATGCCGGGGCGGTCGAGGACCACCATCACCAGGCTGCCCTTGGCGACGACGACCGGCTTGCGGATCTGGGTGGTGCGGACCGGCGTTCCCGGGCGCAGCGGCCCGCGGGCGGTGTGGCCGACGAGGCCGGCGGCGTCGACGACGGCGCTGGTGCCGAGCCGGCTGCCCTTCATCTGCACCCATTCCAGGTCTTCGGCCCGGATGGTCTCGCCGCGGCCGATGATGCGGGCCGGGACCGGCACCTGCGCCAGGCGGTGGAGCTGGCCGGTGATCGTCTGGCGGTGGACGTTGCCAGAACCGACCGGCAGCGCGATCCGGGCGGCGAAACGGCGCCCGGAGGCGTCGGTGCTGACCCCTTCGACGGCGATCGGCTCGGCGCCGGGGGGCGTGCGCAGGGTCGGGAGCGCGCTCGCGAACTCGACGGCGAGCGCCTCGGGGTCCTCGCCGCGCTCCGCCGCCAGCGCCTCGGCGACGAGCCGGGCCATGTCCTCCTGGGTGTAGAGCCGTTCGCCGTCCTCTAGCCCCTGCGCCGGCTCGGCGGCAGGGGCCGAGGCGGCCGCGAGGATCAGGAGGACCGCAATGAACCAGCCGGTAAAGATGCGCAATTCTTTTTCCGCCTTCTGCAAATACTACAGTGTCATCGCGAGCCGCGAAGCGGCGTGGCGATCCAGTTAAAGAAAGACTGGATTGCCGCGTCGGCTACGCCTCCTCGCAATGACGGCGTCCGTCACACCCGTCATGGCCGTACTTGTTACGGCCATCCACGCCCTGAATGGACCCCCGGAACAAGTCCGGGGGTGACGGACGAGGCGTGCCGGGGCGCGCAAAACCGAGTTGATGAAGCCGGTTTCTCTCATCCGGTGTCCCATTTACCGGTTGCTCAGCGACGACATCATCTCGTCGGCGGTCTGGATGACCTTGGAGTTCATCTCGTAGGCGCGCTGCGCCGAGATGAGGTTGGTGATCTCCTCGACGGCGTTGACGTTGGCGGTCTCGAGGAAGCCCTGCAGCAGGCTGCCGAAGCCCGGGTCCTGCGGGTTGCCGACGTTGGCCGCGCCGGAGGCCGGCGTCTCCAGCAGCAGGTTGCTGCCGATCGCCTCGAGCCCCGCCTCGTTGGCGAAGGTGGCGAGCTGGATCTGGCCCACGTTCTGCAGCGCCACCTGGCCCTGCTGCTTCACCAGCACCTCGCCGCTCTGGTTGATGCTGACGTCGATGGCGTCCGCCGGCACGGTAATGCCGGGGAGCACGACCAGGCCGTCGTGGGTGACGATCTCGCCGTCGGCGTTGAGCTGGAAGGTGCCGTCGCGGGTGTAGGCCGCCTCGCCATCCGGGCGCTCCACCTGGAAAAAGCCCTTGCCCTGGATGGCGAGGTCGAAGGTGTTCTCGGTGGCGGCGACGTTGCCCTGGGTGTGGATGCGGTAGACCGCGGCGAGCTTGACGCCGAGGCCGAGCTGCACGCCGCTCGGCACCACCCCGCCGCTGTCGGACGCGGTCGATCCGGGCCGGCGGAGGTTTTGATAGAGCAGGTCGTGGAACTCCGGCCGCCGGCGCAGGTAGCCGGTGGTGTTCATGTTGGCGAGGTTGTTGGACACCACCTCGACGTTGCGCTGCTGCGCGAGCATGCCGGTCGCGGCAATGCTGAGGGCTCTCATCGCGTCATCTCCTTGGCTTTCGGCCTCGCGCCTCTCGCGCTGCCCTTATGCGGCATAAACCTGAAGCATTTGCTTAAGCCGATCGTCTTCCCGGTTGATGAGGTCGCGCACAGAGGCATAGGCACGCTGGACCCGGATCATCTTTTCCATCTCCAGGATCGGCTCGACGTTGGAGCGCTCCAGCATCCCCTGCTCCACCACCGGCGCCGTCACGTCCACCGGCTGGGCGTCGGTCGAAAACAGCGCCCCGCCCGCCGGCAGCAGCGCCGCGGAGGCGTCGAAGGCGACGATCCGCAGCCGCCCGAGGTCGCCGTTCTGGCTGGAGATCGTGCCGTCGCGGGCGACGACTACGTCGGTGTCGGTCTCGCCGAGGAAGACAGGCGCGTCGGCGGCGGTGAGCACGGCGGCGCCCTCGCTGGTCACCAGCCGGCCTTCGCCGTCGAGCTGAAGCCTGCCGTTGCGGCTGTAGAGGAGATCGCCGTTCGGCCCCTCGACGACGAAGTAGCCGTCGCCCTGGATGGCCAGGTCCAGCGGGTTGCCGGTCGGCTCGGTGCGGCCCTGGGCGTCGTCGCGGACCGTGGCGATGTCGCGGACGAAGGCGATGGGCGCCGCGGGCCCGGCCGGGCCGCCGCTCCTGACCACGTGGTCGGTGAACAGCATCCGCTCGGCCTTGAAGCCGTTGGTGTTCATGTTGGCGAGGTTGTTGGCGACGACGTCCATCTGCCGGCGGAGCGCCCCCTGCCGTGACAGCGCGACGAGCAACGTCGTTTCCATGAGACCCCCTTGCCGTGACGAGAACAGCTCGCGGAGGTGGCTGCAGCCGCCGTGCCACGGCCGGATGCTCAGCAATGGCGGGTACTTGGCGCCGTTGGCCGGCCCCGCGAGGAGGCTTCGCGCGGGCCACCGGCGGATCCTGCCGGGCAAACGTTGCCGGGTGGAGCGGTCTTGCTGGCGGCGCTCAACCGCTTGTTAACCGCCCGCGCCTACCTTCGGCGGCGACGGACCGCCGGTGTTTGCGTGTCCGCCGCACGAGCACGGGGGGCCCCTTGGCCGAAAGCATCACGACGTTGGACGGCGGCGCCGACCAGGGCGGCGGCGAAGCCGCTTCGGGCGGCTGGGCGGGCCGGACCCGGACCCTGATCATCGCCGCCGGAGCGGTCGTGCTCCTCGCCGTCGGTGCGTCGATCGCCTACGTCACCGGGGCGCTGGACGGCGTCCTGGGGACGGAGCCGGCGCCGGACGCGGCCGCCGAGGGCGCCCAGCAGCCGGTGCCCATCGTTTTCTACGAGCTGCCCGATCTGGTCGTCTCGCTCAACACCAACGAGCGGCAGTCGACCTTCCTCAAGGTGAAGGTCTCGCTCGAGCTCCCCGACCAGGCGGCGGTGGCCGCGGTCGAGCGGGTCATGCCGCGGATCATCGACCACTGCCAAGTCTACCTCCGCGAGTTGCGCCCCGACGATCTGCGCGGCTCGGCGGGCACCCTGCGGCTTCGCCAGGAGCTCCGCCGGCGCATCGCCATCGCCATCGCCCCGGCGGAGGTCCGCGACGTCCTCTTCGTCGAGCTCCTCGTTCAGTAGCCATCCCAGGGAGGATCGCGCCGCAATGACGCCAGCGGATACGGACGAGCCGGAAGCTCCCGGCGCAACGCCCGAGGCCGACGACGACGGCTGGGGCGACGCCATGGCCGAGGCGGTCAAGCCGAAGACCCAAGCCGCGCCGCCGCCGAAGGCGCCGGCCGCCGTCCTCGATCAGAGCGAGATCGACAGCCTGCTCGGCTTCGCCGACGACAGCGAAGAGGCCCAGCCGGTCACCGGCGTTCGCGCCATCCTCAATCGCGGCCCGCTCTCCTACGAGCGGCTGCCGATGCTGGAGGTGGTGTTCGACCGCCTCGTCCGGCTGATGTCCACCAGCCTGCGCAAGTTCACCTCCGACAACGTCGAGGTCTCGCTAGAGGCGATCAGCACCGTCCGCTTCGGCGACTACCTCAACCGCGTGCCGCTGCCGGCTATGCTCAGCATCTTCAAGGCGGAGGAGTGGGAGAACTACGGCCTGATCACCGCCGACTCGGCGCTGATCTACTCCGCCGTCGACATCCTGCTGGGCGGCCGGCGCGGCTCCGCCGCCATCCGGATCGAGGGCCGCCCCTACACGACCATCGAGCGCAGCCTGGTCGAGCGGATGATCCACGTCATGCTGGCCGACCTATCGTCCGCGTTCGAGCCCCTGAGCCCGGTCACCTTCCGGGTGGATCGGCTCGAGACCAACCCCCGCTTCGCCTCGATCACCCAGCCATCGAACGCCGCCGTCGCGGCCAGCCTGCGCATCGACATGGACGACCGCGGCGGGCGGATGGACCTGGTGCTGCCCTACTCCACCCTGGAGCCGGTCCGCGACCTGCTGTTGCAGATGTTCATGGGCGAGAAGTTCGGCCGCGACAGCATCTGGGAAACCCATCTCGCCGAAAACCTGTGGCTGACCGACGTCGAGCTCACCGCCGTCCTCGACGAGCGCACGGTTCCCTTGCGCGACATCTTCGCCCTTCAGGTCGGCTCCAGGCTGATGTTCGAGGCCTCGCCGAACTCGCTGATCGAAATGCGCTGCTCCGGGGTGCCGATGTATTCGGCGCACATGGGCCGGTCCGGCGAGCGGATCGCCGTGCAGATCGATGGCCGTGCCCCGGGCTCGGCCGCGAACAAAGCATCAGGACGCTGACCGTGATCTGGACCCTGTTCCTTGACGGCTTGGTGGCGGCCCTTCTGGTCGTCGCCATCGTGCTGGCCATGACCCTCAACCGGCGCTTCGCCCGCCTGGCGCGCGACCGCATGGAGTTCGCCAGCCTGGCGCAGGAGTTCAACGCCGCGCTGGCCAAGGCCGAGACCGGCGTCGCCTGCCTGAAGACGACGGCGGCAGGCCTGGAAGCCGAGAACGAGCGCGCCGGGACGCACGAGGAAGATCTGCGCCAGCTCATCGAGCGGGCGGAAGCCGTCTGCGACCGGCTGGAGGCGGCGGTGCGCGCGACCAGGCCGCCGGCGCACGGAACGCCGGCGGCTGTGACGAAGGGGAACGTGATGCCGATGCCTGAGCGTGTCGCCACCGGCGGCGCCCCGGTGCAGCCGGCGAGGCCGGCGGCGGTGCCGCGCTCCGAGGCCGAGCGCGACCTGCTCCAGGCCCTGCGGTTCAAGCGGTAACGGAGGAACGACGACGATGGTCTCCCGTTCCGCCGGCGGTCAGTCCGCCGGGTCCGCGGCCGGACCGGCGTGGCGAGCGCGCCTGCTGCCGGTGCTGATGTTCCTCGCCGCGCTGTTTCTCACCGTCAAGATCGGGATGGTGTGGCAGGGCGCGGCTGGCCCGTCCAACCGGTCGCCACTCGTGGTGGCCGGCGCCGAGGCCAGGTCCGCGGCGCCGGAGAAGCCGGCCGAGCCGGAGCCGACGGCTCCGCAGGCTGCGGATGCCGGTGCCAAAAATGGTGCCGGTGCTGGTGCCGACGCCGGTGCGGGCGGCGAAACGCCGCCGCCACCGCCCGTCGAGCCCGCGGGTGGGCAGGCTTCGTCCGGACCGGCCGAGGCTTCGCCGTTCTCGCCGGCCGAGGTCGACGTGCTCCGCCAGCTCGCGGCGCGCCGCGAACAGCTCGAGGCCCGGGCGCGCGATCTGGACAAGCGCGAGGCGCTGCTGAAGGCCGCGGAGAGCCGGATCGACGCCAAGGCGACGGCGCTGAAGGAGCTGCAGGCTGAGGTCGGCCGGCTGCTCAAGGCGCACGACGACCGGCAGGACGCGAAAGTCGCGTCGCTCGCCAGGCTCTACGAGAGCATGAAGCCGAAGGACGCGGCCGCCATCCTGCAGACGCTCGAACTGGAGCCGCTGCTGCTGGTCGTCGAAAGGATCAAGGAACGCAAGCTCGCCGCCATCATGGCCGAGATGAACCCGATCAGGGCGCGCGACGTCACCGCCGAGCTCGTGCGCAAGCGCAAGATCGAGGCGGCGGCCCGGCCGGCCGCCGGCCCGGCTGGCAACGCCACGGCTCGCTAGATGCAACGGCACCCCGGCACCTCGGAGGCGGCGAGCGGCAGGCGTGCCGCCCCGCTCGCGTTCGCGCCGCCCACGCCCCAGGCGCGGCCCAACCCGTCGCTGTCGATCTTCCTCGGCCTGTACCTGCTGGTCCTCGCCTTCTTCATCCTGCTGGTCAGCCTGTCGACCATCGAGGAGATGAAGGCCCGCGCGGTGATGGACAGCCTGTCGGCGACCTTCGGCAAGGCCAGGCCCTCGGGCACGTCGATCGGTCCGGGCAACGGCGATCCGGCGCTGCTGTTCGAGCGCGACCTGACCGCGACCTTCGCCAGCCTCGTCCACGTGGCCGAGGTGGAGATCGTCAAGCCAGGGCGGATCATGCGCGCCAGGCTGCCTTTAGCCGCGGTCTTCGCCGACGGTGCGGCGGAGCTGCGCCCGGCCCTCGACCCGCTGCTCGACCGGGTCGTCGCCGCCGTGAGCAGCCCGCCCGGCGGGCTGGTGGTGAGCCTGGAGCTGGCGCTGGCACCCGCGGCCGACGCCGCGGAGCTTCCCGCCGCCCGCGCCGACGGCTTCGTCCGGGAGATGCTGGCGCGTGGCGCGCCCCCGGATCGGCTCGCCATCGCCCTGGCGCCGCGCGCCGAGGGCGATGTCTGGCTCACGTTCGCGATCGAGGCTCCGCGTCGGTCGGCTGCGGGCGGAGGGCGGCCATGAGCCCGTCCCAGGGCGGCGGCGCGCACACCGGCGTCCCCGCGCGGCCGGCGATCAGCCGGCAGGCCTGGATGCTGACCTTCACCGACCTGGTTTCGCTGCTGCTCACCTTCTTCGTGCTGATGTTCTCGATGTCGCAGCTCGAGATCGAGCGCTGGCGGGCCATCGCCGCCTCCTTCTCCGGGTCGCGCAATGTGCCGGCGGCCGGCATTGCGCCGTCGCAGCCGGCCCGCTTCGCCATCGCCACCGCCTCCCCCCGGCGTGCCCTCGACCTCGACTATCTGGCGTCGGTGCTGAAGCAGAACCTGGCCGCCAACCCGCTCGCCGCCGGCATCGCCATCGGGCGCGACGGCGAGCGGATCCTGATCTCGGTGCCCACCGACTTCGCGTTCGCGCCGGGGTCGGCCACGCTGGCCGAGGGATCGGCGCCGACGCTCGTCGCCATCGCCTCCGTGCTCAGGACCATCGCCAACGACGTCGCCACCGAAGGCCACGCCGACCCGGCGCCGGTTGCGGCCGGTGCGTTCGCGTCGAACTGGGAGCTGTCGCTGGCCCGGGCCGAAGCCGTGGCCGGCCTGCTGCGCACCATGGACGGGAGGGAGGCCATCGTCGCCCGCGGCTTTGGCGACAGCCGCTTCGCCGGCCTGCCGCCGGGCGAGCCGGAGGCCCGCCGGGCGCTGGCCAGGCGGGTCGACATCGTCATCCTGCCGTCGCGGGGAGGCACATGATCATCGGTGCGAGGCCCGCGCTGGCCGCGCTGCTGCTGGCAGGCTTGGTCGCCGCTCCCGGCGGGAACGTCCACGCCGACGTGGTCCGGGCGAGCGGCTCGGTGCGCGGCGACGTCGGCCGGCTGACGCTGGCATGGCCCTCGCCCGTGGAGTTCGAGGCCCGCTCCGCCGGCGGCCGCCACGTGTTGCGTTTCGCCCGGCCGGTGGAAGCGGACTTCGCCGCGGCGGTGGCGCCGCTGTCTCGTTTCCTTGGCCCACCGGAGATCAGCGACGGCGGCCGCGGCTTGGCGTTCCCGCTGAAACCCGGCATCGTCGCGCTCACGTTCGCCGACCAGAGCCGGGTGGTCATCGACCTCTTCGACGGCTTTCCGCCAGCGGTCGTGGCGGCGCAGGAGAGCCCGCCGCCCGCAGCGACCGGTCCGCTGGGCGGCATCAGGCCGCCGGTCGCGGCACCGAACCGGGCGGCGAAGACGAAGCCCGCCCATCGGCGGCCTGCCGATGAAAGTGCCGGGAGCCCGTCCGCCCCGTCCCTGCGCTTCGACTGGGCGGAGCCGGTCGCGGCCGCCGCCTTCCGCCGCGGGGACGCCCTGTGGCTGGTCTTCGACAAGCCGTCGACGGCGGCTATCGCCGCCCTGCGCGCGGCCGGGGGCGAGGCGCTTCGCGCGATCGATCAGCGGCCGCATCCGCGGGCGACGGTGCTGCGCCTGGAGCTCGGCGGGGAGGCCGGCATCCGCCGCGACGGGCTGACCTGGATCCTCGACCTGGGGCAGGAGGCGGCGAAGCCGGCCCTGAGCGTCGAGCCTGCGCCGCGCGAAGATCCGGACGGCGTGGCGCTCGTGCTTCCGGTGGCCGAACCTGGCGCGCCGGTGGTGCTCACGGACCCGGGCGTCGGCGACACGCTGGTCGTCGTTCCCGTCGTTCCCCCTGGGCACGGCCTGAACCGCGACCGGTCTTACCCCGAGCTCCGCCTGCTCGCCTCGCTCCAGGGTCTCGTCGTTCGGCCGCTGGTCGACGACCTCCAGGTCCGCCCCGGGCGGGAGGCGGTCGAGCTGGCAAGGCCGGGCGGGCTCGCGGTGACGGCGCCGGATCCGTCCACGCGGGCGCGCGCACAGCTTCGTGCCTCTGCCGGAGGCGAGCGGATGCTGCAGGTGGGCGAGTGGGCGACACGGCCGATCGAGGCCTACACCTCGGCCCGCCGGGTCCTGGAAGCCGTCCTGGCTTCGGCCGAAAGCCTGCCCGAGCGGGAGCATGCCTGGCTGCGCCTCGCCAACCTCGACTTGGCTTATGGCTTGGCCGCGGAAACCTTGGGCGCGCTGGAGCGGGCCCGGGAAGCACTCCCGATCATGGCCGAAGAGCCGCGGTTCACGTTGATGCGCGGCGCGGCGTCGCTGCTGCTCGGCCGCCTCGCCGAGGCGCAGCGCGACCTCGGCCATCCCGATCTCGCCCAGCATCCGGAGGCGGCGGCTTGGCGGACGGCGCTGAGCGTGGCGCAGGGCCGGAGCGGCCAGAGCGGCGAGAGCGGCGAGCGGCTGGCCGAGCAGGCCGCCATCGTCGCCGGCTATCCGCGGGTGCTGCGCCGGGTGGTGCTGCCAACCCTTGCCGAGGCGGCCGTCGACGCCGGCGAGCCGGCGCTGGCGGAGAGCCTCCTGGCCCTGCTGTCGGCGGAGGCCGAAGGCCCGGCGGAGACGGCTGCGGCGGCGTTCCTCGACGGCCGCAGGCTCGCCGCCAACGGCGACACGCCGGGCGCGCTGGCCAGGTGGCGGGAGGTGGAAGCCGGGCTGGATCCGGAGCGTCAAAGCCAGGTGCGCGCGGAGTATGCCCGCGTCGAGGTCGAGCTGAAGGACAAGCGGATGCAGCCGGCCGAGGCCATCGATGCCCTGGAGGCGTTGAGCTTCGCCTGGCGCGGCGACGCCCTGGAGCTCGCCATCCTGCGCCGGCTGGCGGAGCTGCGTCTCGCCGGCAACGACTTCGCCGGCGCCCTTCGCACCTTCAGGCGGGCCGCCACCAGCTTCCCAGCGGCGATGCAGGCCGACGACATTCCGGCGAAGATGACACAGGCCTTCGCCGCCCTGTTCGTCGGCGAGGGTGCGAAGACGCTCTCGCCGCTGCAGGCCATCGCCCTTTACGACGAGTTCCGCGAGCTCACCCCCGCCGACGCCCGCGGCGACCGGGTCATCGAGGCGGTCGCCGAGCGCATGGTCGCCCTCGATCTCCTGGGCCGCGCCACGAGCCTGCTGGAAAGCCAGGTCCGCTTCCGCCTGACGGGAGCCCCTCGCGCCGCGGCGGGTGCCAGGCTCGCCTCGCTGTACCTGCTGGACGACAAGGCCCAGGCGGCCCTGAAAGCCCTGGAGGCGACGGCCGAGGCGGACCTCCCCGGCGCGCTGGCCCGTGACCGCCAGGTCATCGCCGCCCGGGCGCTGGCGCGGCTGGGCCGGGAGAAGGAGGCGCTGGCGCGGCTCGAAGGGATGGACACGGCCGATGCCGCTGCGGTGCGGGCCGACGCCTACTGGCGCCTCGCCGACTGGCCGCAGGCGGCGCGCTCGCTCCAGACGGTGTTGGCCGCGGGTGCGGGGGCCGCGCCGGAGCGTTCCGACCGGGTGCTCCACCTCGCCGTGGCGCTGGCCCTGGCCGGCGACGAGGCGGGGCTCAGGCGTCTGGCCGATGCCGAAGGCGCGTCAATGGCGCAAAGCCGGTGGAAGGACGTCTTCCCGCTCATCGCCGCCAACACCATGCCGGCCGCGGACCTGCAGGCCCTCGCCGCCGACGCCGGGCCGATCGACCGCTTCCGCGCCTACCTCGCCGGCGGCGCGCACGCAGCAGCAAATCAAAGGGGTGGTAGCGGCGCAGAGCCGATATAGACGCCGAAGCTTTCGCACCAGACCGTCACGGTGTGGAAGTCCTCGATGCGCACCTCCGGCGGCAGCGGGAAGTTCTGCCCGCCGCTGAACGACTTCAGCGGCGCCAGCTTGAGCCGGCCCTCGTCGGCATTGAGGGCGCCCACCTCGCCGACGGCCACCGTGTTGAGGTCGGGCGGCCCGCGGCCCCGTCCCGTGCTGCTTCGGATCGCAGGTGGGGCCGCGCGGTGACGGAAGCTCCGTGTTACGTGGCGAAGCTCCGGACCAGGCTGCCCACGACCAGCGACCAGCCGTCGACCAGGACGAAGAAGATGATCTTGAACGGCAGGGCGATGATGACCGGCGGCAGCATCATCATGCCCATGGCCATCAGGATCGAGGCCACGACCATGTCGATGATGAGGAAGGGCACAAAGACCAGGAAGCCGATCTCGAACGCCCGGCGGAGCTCGCTGATCATGAACGCCGGAATGAGGACCCGAAGCGGCACCTCGGCCATGGGGTCCGCGGCATCGGCCGATGGCTTCAGCTCGACCTCCGCGAGGTCGCCGAGCAGCGCCAGGTCCTCGCCGCGAACGTGGCTGGCCATGAACGCGCGCACCGGCCGGAGCGTGCGGGCGAAGGCCTCGGGCTCCTCGATTTCGCCCGCGATCAGCGGGCGGATGCCGTCGTCGTAAGCCTGCTGCAGGGTCGGGGTCATGACGAACAGGGTGAGGAACAAGGCGAGGCTGATGAGCACCTGGTTCGGCGGCGTCTGCTGCGTGCCGAGCGCCATGCGCACGAACGACAGGACGACGACGATGCGGGTGAACGAGGTCACCATCACCAGGATCGACGGCGCCAGGCTGAGGACGCTGAGCAGCGCGATGAGCTGGACGATGCGGCCGGTGGCGGCGCCGTCTCCGCCGCCGGCACCGCCGCCCAGGTCCAGCGACAGCGACTGCGCCATGGCCGGTTCCGCCAGAACGCCGGCCGCAAGCGCAAGCGGTAGGGCGAGAGCGAGCGAGCGGTTCATCGGCCGGCCTCCGTCGGCACGGCCGCGGACGACGGCTCGGCCAGAACGTTCGTTTCGAGGATCGTTGCGGCGCCGGGGCCGAGCACGATCAGGTGCTCGACGTCGTCGCGGCGGACGAGGACCAGCTTGTGCTTGGCGTCCAGCGCCATGACCTCCCCAACCGCGAGCCGGCGCTGGGTGCCGCGCCGGGGCGCGTGGCCGAGGCCGAGGCGCTGGGCGAGAAGGGCGAGGACGCCGATCAGCGCCAGGACGAAGCCCAGCGACAGGGCGAACTGCAGATACTGGGTCCAGGCCATCTCAGGTGCTCCTGCCGCCGTCGTAGGCCCTGATCGCTGCGCGCCGCACTGCGGGGCCGTCGGCCGGCCTCGCCGCCACGAGCTCGCTCTCCAGCGCATCCAGGTCTGCCTGCAGGGCGGCGATCCGAGGCGCGAGCCCGGCCGCGTCCGGCGCCGGTGCGGCACGGACGGCGTCGCGAAGGTCGGCGATGGCAAGGGCAAGGATGCCGAGGTCGAGGGGTCGGCTCTCGCCGACGAGGCGGCGGGCGGCGGGAATGAGCGCCGCGATCCGCTCGATCCGCGCCACGATCTCGCTGCGGCTGGAAGGCTTGGCCATGGGAACGTCCACCGACGATCGGCGCAAAATGCGCGCGTCTTGCAGCGAAGTTTCGGCGGCCGCGATTAATGAGGGGTTAACGGGAGGTCAGCGAGAGCTTGGTGCCGGGCCCTCGGCCCTCTCCGGCCTGAAGCCGGTGGCGACGACGTAGAGCTCGGCGGACTCGGCGCGCGACGCCGGCGGCTTGGCGTGGCGCACGGTGGCGAACAGGCGCTTGAGAGCCGTGAGCAGGTCGTGGGTCGCGCCGCCCTGCCAGACCTTGCAGACGAAACTTCCGCCGGGAGCGAGAATGGCCGCGGCCACCTCCAGGGCGGCCTCGGCCAGGCCGATGATGCGCAGGTGGTCGGCACCGGGGTGGCCGCTGGCTGCAGGCGCCATGTCGCTCAGCACCACGTCCGCCGGGCCGCCGAGATGCTGGCGAACCAGGTCGGGAAGCTCGGCTGCGAAGACGTCGGCGACGACGCCTTCGGCTCCGGCGATGGCGTCCATGGCGGCTATGTCGATGGCGAGCACGGCGCCGCGCGACGTTTCGGGGCGCACCCGCTCGACCGCCACCTGGGTCCATCCGCCCGGGGCGGCGCCGAGATCGACCACACGGGCTCCCGCCTTCAGCAGCCGGAAGCGGTCGTCGAGCTCGATCAGCTTGAAGGCGGCGCGGGAGCGATAGCCTCGGCGCCTCGCCTCGGCGACGTAGGGGTCGGTGCGCTGGCGGTGCAGCCAGCGCGCGGACGAGGCCGAGCGCTTCTTCGGCTTCGGCTTGGCTGCCTTGGGGGGCCGGATCGGCGTCATCGCCCCACTCTGCGCGGCGGCTTCGCCGCGATCAAGCCGCGATCGGGCCAAGATCAAGCTCGATCACGCCGCAAGCCGCTACAAAACCGCCGCGGCCTGTGTTAGAAGCCGATCTTCGCCGCGTAGCCCGCGCCGGTGGGGGATAGTTTAGCGGTAGAACTCTCGGCTCTGGACCGAGCAGCCCTGGTTCGAATCCAGGTCCCCCAGCCACATCGCATCCCCACGGCCGCTTCAGGCCGACGTCGCCGCCGGCGTTCCCGGCGGATTAAGCGGGCGAAAGGCTCATCGTCAGCCTCGCGATCCCGGCTTCCAGCGGTTCGCCGTCGCACCCATCCAAGATCACCTCGCCTTCGTAGATGGGATGGACCATCACCTCCGCGGACGGGTTGCGGTCGCGGCTCGCCAGATCGAGCACGTCGTCGATGCCGCCGAAGTAGCGGGTGCGGGCCAAGCCGCTGGCGCGGATGCGCGCGTTCAGCGCCGCCTTGTACAGTCGATGAGGAAGACGGATGCCGGCCCCACAGTTCCTTGCCAGTCGGCAACTCCGAATGCCTTCCTGGCGCGCGACCTCCCGGACGATCGCGAAGATCGGCCATTCGTTATGAACGTGATGGTGGGAGTCGCAATGGACGATCGGCAGCCCGGCGGCCCGGCAGCGTTCCACCTGCGCGATGAACTCCCTGCCGAGAGCCTCCCGCTCCTCGGCGCTGACGACGAACAACGGGTTTCCGGGGCGGACGTAGCAGAACCGGCCGTCGGGGCCGCAGAACCGCGGCATCCTGCGGATGGGGTCGGTCAACGGCTCGTCGTCGGTGAGCACGAAGTGGATGCCGACCGCATCGAGGAGCCCGTGCTGATGGGCGAGCGCACAGGCCTCCTCGAACGCGGGCGCATTCGCGAGCGCCGTCGTGCCGGTGATCAAGCCGCGGGCAAAGGCGTCGACGATCGCCCGGTTGACCCCGGGGGAAAGGCCGAAGTCGTCGGCGTTGATAAACAGTTCCATCGCACCTTGCTCGGCCGGCGGGCGGTCCTGATGCACCACGACGTCGGCGTCGTCAAGACGCGCCGCAGAACTGTTTCAGGATACGTTCGCCATCCAGGCATCTTCAGCCGCAGCCGGACGGGCTTTCTTCGCTCCGGACCTCGGCGTTGTTCCGGATGCTGGGGCCCGGCCGTCTCCGGGCCCCGCCAGAACCCGAAAATGCCACAATTTGGTCGTTGCTTTAGGAGCCTCTTGTGCACCATGCACAAGGCGCCATAATCGGCAAGTCGAACCGAGCAAGTTCGCCAAAATGGCGCAAGCTTGGCGTGGTGCGGGAAAAGCTGTGGCCGTCAGGATGGTCACAGCTCGTTATGAGGAAACGGAGGGGAGCGGGCGATGCTTAAACTCGGACGGGCCGGGTCAAGTTCTGGCGAAACCGGGCCGCCGGAGGTGGTCGCGATATGCTTTCACAAGTTCGGCCCCTACCACGTTGACCGCATCTTGGCGGCCAACGACAAGATCGGCGGCAAGGTGAAGCTGTTCGGCGTCGAGTTCTCCGACATGAGCACGACCTACGCCTGGGACAAGGCAAGCAGCCAGGGCTTCAAGCGCATCACGCTGTTTCCTTCCAAGAACTGGGAGGACATCCATCCGCTGCGGCGTATGTGGAAGCTGATGTCGTGCCTGCTGAAGATCAAGGCCAAGCACGTTTTCCTGATCAACTATAGCTACCCGGATACCTTCCTTGCCGCCGTGCTTTTACGGATGATGGGCAAGTTCCCCTATATCATGATGGGGTCCAAGTTCTCCGATAAGGACCGCTCCCTCTGGAGGGAGGCCCTGAAGTCTCTGTTGTTCTTCCCCTACGTTGGAGGCGTCACCAGCGGCGCGGCGCACTTCGAGTACCTCGAGTTCCTCGGCGTTCGTACGGACAACTTCCGCACCGGCCTGGACACGGTGTCGGTCCAACGTGTTCGCGACTGTTCGGGAAGCGAGCCCGCGCCCGGCGGCTACGTCTACGAGCGGCGGCACTTCACGATCATCGCGCGGATGATCCCGGAGAAGGACCTCCCCACCGCCATCAACGCCTACGCGCGCTACCGCGAACTGTGCCTCGAGCACGGCGTGACGCCCCGTGACCTCGTGCTTTGCGGCGACGGGCCGGAGCGAGGCGCCATCGAGAGCATGGTCCGCGAGAAGAACGTCCCGTCGGTGATCTTCCTCGGCTTCGGCAACGAGAAGGAGGTCTGCGAGACCCTCGCCTCCACCCTCGCCCTGATCCTGCCCAGCGTCTCCGAGACCTGGGGCCTGGTCATCAACGAAGCCGTGGCCATGGGCGTCCCCGTGCTTTGCTCGGACCTGTGCGGCGCGCGTGACGATCTGGTCCGCTCCGGCGTGAACGGGTACAGCTTCGCGCCCGGTGAGGTCGAGGGGCTCGCCAATCTCATGCGGATGCTGTCCTCGGACGAGAACGAGTGGCGGCGGCTCGCCCAAGGCTCGCTGCGCGTTGCCGCCCGGGCGGACGCGAGCCGGTTCGCCGACGCGGTCGCCGAGGTTTTGGAGAGGCGGAGCAAGGTCCCGCTGGCCGCAGGCGAGGCCGAGGACACGCGCCGTCTGGCGGAGACGCTCGGGATGCGCGCCGCCCCGCCCGCCACGGATCTGGGCCCGGCGTGGCGGCCGGTCGCGAAGGAGAAGGTCTAGACCGCCTCGACCTCGTAACACCGGCCGCCGCTCCAAAAGGAACGGGGTGTGTTGGAGGCCAAAGCGCGGCAAGAACCGGCGCAGCGTTTCCCGTTAACATTCACCCCATTTAGGTCTATAACTCCGGCATGAGCACCATGGGGGGTGCCGGCGGAGGGGTTGCCGTCGGCTTGCGTCCGTCGCTGCGCCGTGCCGCAAGCGCTCTCGCGTTGGCGGCCGGCGCCTGGCTCGCCTCAACCGGCGTCACCGCCCAGGCCGACGTCAGCGGCCACGCCGTGGTCGTCGATGGCGACACCATCGAGGTGGCCGGGGAGCGCGTCCGCCTCCACGGCATCGACGCGCCGGAAAGCCGCCAGCTCTGCAGCGTCGGCGGCAGCGACTGGCGCTGCGGCGAGAGCGCGGCGCTGGCGCTGGCCGACGAGGCCGACGGCCGCACCGTCGTCTGCAAGGGCGACCAGCGCGACCGCTACGGCCGGATCATCGCCGTCTGCTTCGCCGGCGAAACCGACCTGAACGCGATGATGGTCCGCGAGGGCTTCGCCCTGGCCTACCGGCAGTACTCCACGGACTACGTCGGCGAGGAGGAAAGCGCCCGGGTCGCCAGCAAGGGCGTGTGGCGCAGCTCGTTCATCGAGCCGTGGAAATGGCGGCGCTCGGGAGCCCGCGTCCGGAGCGCCCGGCAGTGAGCCTCGGCGGCGCGGCGGCGCTCGAGCCCCACGGCCTGAGCGTCACCTGCCATGCCCCGATCGACGGCCCGCTGCTCTACGCCGTCCAGGGCGAGACCCACCGCCACCGCCGCCTCCTGCGGGCCTTGGGCGGCCGCTGGGATCCCCTCAAGCGCGTCTGGCTGTTCGAGGGCGACAACCCGGCGGCGGCCATCGCCGAGAAGCTGCAGCAGGAGAAACCGACGAACGACCGGCCGGGCCTCTCCGACGGCGCGATGCACTTGGAGTTGGCGCCCAAGCCCCACTACTGGGGCCACCGCCAGCGGCTCCGCGACCGCTTCCTCGGCGGCGCCGACGAGGCGATGCCGGACTACGAACTCCTCGAGCTGCTCCTGTTCTTCGCCATCGAGCGCATCGACACCAAGCCGCTGGCCAAGTCGCTGCTGCAGCGCTTCGGCGGGCTGGCCGGCGTCGTCCATGCCCGGCCCGACCAGCTCGCCGAGTTCCACGGCGTCAACCAGCAGACCATCACCCTGTTCAAGGCCGTCCGTGCGATGGCCGCCCGCGTCGTCCGCGAGGAGGTGTGCGAGCGGCCGGTGTTCGACAACTGGGACAAGCTCGTCGCCTACCTGCGCGCCACCATGGCGCACGCCATGGTCGAGCAGTTCCGCCTGCTGTTCCTCGACCGGATGAACGTGCTGATCGCCGACGAGGTGCAGCACCAGGGCACCATCGACCATACCCCGGTCTACCCGCGCGAGGTGGTCCGCCGGGCGCTGGCGCTCGACGCCTCGGCGCTGATCATGGTGCACAACCACCCCAGCAACCACCCGGCGCCGTCGAAGCCGGACATCGCCATGACCCGCGAGGTCGGCGACGCCCTGGCCAGGGTCGGCATCCTGCTCCACGACCACCTGATCGTCTCCCGACGCGGCCACACCAGCTTCCGCCAGCTCGGCCTCCTGGAGGACAAGCGGAAGTAAGCGGCTGCCGGAGCCGGGAACGGCGTCCAGCGGCATTGCTTCGGCGGGAAACGCCGGGCGCGTCAGCCCTGCACGACCGAGCCGTAGAAGTTGCGGAGAAAGGCGTCGCGCCAATCGACGTGGATGGCGACGTAGTCGGTGATCTTCAGGTCCCGGGAGACCCCGTTTCCAAGCTTGACGCCGCGAGCGGGGTTCCGGTCGTCCATGAACTTTTTCGCGCGCCGTGGCATCGCTACCCGCCCGCTGTCGCCCGGCCCCGGCCCATTCGGGATGGCCGCTACCTCATATAGGTAGAAGAGACCGCTGAAGATCCCCGTTGAGGGCGAAAATGCCCTCTGGCCCCGCTCTGTCCTTTGTTGTAACCACCGAACGCCGTGCATTAGCGCGCGGGCGATATGGGGTCGAGAAGGCGTACTGTTGACTTTCGGCTCAAGGAAAGCTTGGTGAACACAAGTGGGTTCCGGCGCGGCCGACCGGCGCATGTCGGTGGGTGGTGTCCTACACGGGGGGGGCGGCATGCTGGACATTTCTTCTTCAGACTTTGTTCGACTAGGCGATTTTGCGTCTAAGTCTCGCAGCAAGGCGCGGCGAAGAATCCTCGTCTTATCCGGTTCGCAAGGTGCGCGCGAAGCGGGCGCGACCTTCCTCGATGCTAGCATCGCAAGCACAGTGGTCGAGCACGCCGCCCTCGCCACGCTTGGCGACGGCCAGTACCGGCCTGGTGCACCGGCGCCGCATCAACCCGGGGTCATGCGCGACGTCGTCTTCGACCTGGTCCATCGCCACGGCATCACCGACGTCACCGTCGACTGGCCGAGCCAGGTCTCGCAGGCGCTGCACGAAGAGCTCTGCGACTGCCTGCTGACGCTGAAGCTGCGGGGCATCCGCGTCCACGAGTTGTCGCACTTTTGCGAACAAGTCATCGGCCGCCTGCCCCTGCACGACCACTCCGCCCGCGGGCTCGTCGCCGAGAGCCATTATCACTTCGATCGCCGCTGGCAGGCGGTGAAGCGGGCCGGCGACGTCCTCGCCGCGGCAGGGCTGCTGGCGCTGACCGCGCCGCTGTTCCTGGGCGCCACCGCCGCGATCCGCGCGACCTCGCCAGGGCCGATCTTTTACCGGCAGGAGCGGGTGGGCCTGGGCGGGCGCACGTTTCGGATCACCAAATTCCGCAGCATGCGCGCCGACGCCGAGAAGGACGGGATGGCCCGGTTCGCGACCCACGACGACGACCGCGTCACCCCGGTCGGCCGGTTCCTCCGCCGAACCCGGATCGACGAGCTGCCGCAACTCTGGAACGTGCTCAAGGGCGACATGAGCCTGGTCGGGCCACGCCCCGAACGGCCGGTGTTCGTCGAGGGCTTCAGGCAAACCGTGCCGCTCTACGACCTCCGCCACCGGGTCAAGCCCGGCATCACCGGCTGGGCTCAAATCAAGGACGCCTACGCCGCCTCGGAAGCCGAAACACGGAGCAAGCTGTCGCGCGACCTCTACTACATCAAGCGCGGCTCGCTGTGGCTGGACGCGAAGATCATGGCCGAGACCGCCTGGGTCATGCTCGCCTGCCGGGGCAGCCGATGAAGGTCGTCCTCTTCGGCGGCAGCGGCTTCATCGGCACGCACCTCGTGCCGCAGCTGATCGCCTTGGGCCATGACGTGTCGATCGCGGACATAGCCCCGAGCAAGAGCTACCCGCGCCTTTTCAGCCGCTGTGACGTTCGCGATGCCGGGGCTGTCCATGAGACGTGCGCGGGCGCCGACGTGATCTACAACCTCGCCGCTGTCCACCGCGACGACGTGCGGCCGCGTTCGCTGTACCGGGAGGTCAACGTCGACGGCGCCGCGAACATTTGTGCAGCGGCGTCGGCGCATCGGATCGACAGGATCGTCTTCACCAGTTCCGTCGCGATCTACGGCTTCAGCGCCGGCGAGGCGGACGAGGATACCGAGCCCGCGCCGTTCAACGACTACGGCAAGACGAAGCTCGAAGCCGAAGCCGTCTTCAAGGGCTGGTACCACGCGCAGCCCGGGCGCACGCTGACGATCGTCCGGCCCACGGTCGTCTTCGGCGAAGGCAACCGCGGCAACGTCTTCACCCTCATCGACCAGATCCGCCGGCGGCGTTTTGCCATGGTCGGCTGCGGCGACAACATAAAGTCCATTGCCTACGTCGAGAACGTGGCGGCGTTTCTTCAGCACGTGCTCTCCAGGCCACCCGGCTTCGACGTCTACAACTACGTGGACAAGCCGGACTACCGGACGCGCGATCTCGTTTCCACGATCCGACGGCAGCTCGGCATGAGCGGCGAGCCGGCCTCGATCCCGTATCCGCTGGCGAGCGGGATCGGCGCGGTCTGCGATGCCGTCGCCGCCGTCTCCGGCCGAACGCTGCCGATCAGCCGCATCCGCGTGCAGAAGTTCTGCGCACCGTCCCGGTTCTCCAGTGCCCGAGCGATGGCGAGCGGCTTCGTCGCCCCCGTCAGCCTGGAGGACGGTCTGCGCCGGACCGTCGCCGAAGAGGCGGGCCATCCGGCCGTCGCGGCCGCGAAGACTGGAGGAGCCCTCGGCCGTGGATGCACCTGACCTCGCGGAGCGCCCGCTGGGAGCGGAGGCCCGCCCCGGCGTGCCGAACCCGCGCCGCCGCATCGCCGTCGTCGGCAGCTATACCATCGTCACGTTTCGCGGCTGGCTGATCGAGGACATGGTCGCCGAGGGCCACACCGTCTTCGCCTGCGCCCCCGAGCTCAGCGCCCCTGATCTGGCCCGCCTTGAGCGGGCCGGCGCCGTCTACCAGCGGATCGGCCTCGCCCGCACCGGGATCAACCCGTTCCAGGACGTTGCCCACGTCACCCGCCTCGCCGCGCTGTTTCGCAAGCTCGAGATCGAGGTCGTCCTCGCGCACACGACCAAGGCGATGATCGTGGGCTGCCTCGCCGCCCGCCTGGCCGGCGTGCCCCGGATCTTCGCCATCGTCGAGGGCTTGGGCTATGCCTTCACCGAGGGCCCCGAGCGCAAGCGCCGGCTGGTCCGCGCCATCCTCGCGCCGGCGATGAAAGCCGCGCTCGCGGTCTGCGACGGCGTCTTCGTGCTGAACAGCGACGACCGGGCCTACCTCATCGGCCTCGGCATCCTGTCGCCGAAGCAGACTGTGGTCCAGATCGCCGGCACCGGCCTCGACCTCGACCACTACGCCTACGTCCCGCCGACACCGGGGCCGCCGCGCTTCCTGCTGATCGCCCGATTGATCCGCGACAAGGGCATCGTCGAGTACGTCGAGGCGGCGCGCATCGTCAAGGCGAAGCACCCGGAGGCGCGCTTCCGCCTGCTCGGCTCCATCGACGAGCACCCGGGCGCCATCACCCGCGCGCAAATCGCCGCCTGGGAGGCCGAGGGCGTGGTCGAGTACCTGGGCGTCACCGACGACGTCCGCCCCTACCTCGCCGATTGCACCGCCTTCGTCCTGCCGACCTACTATCGCGAGGGGTTGCCGCGGACGATCATGGAGGCCATGGCCATCGGCCGGCCGGTGATCGCCACCGACATCCCCGGCTGCCGCGACCTCGTCCAGCACGGCGTCACCGGCTGGCTCATCCCGCCACGGGATGTGGGGGCGCTGGCGGAGGCCGTCGTGTCGATCCTCCATCCAGGGGAACACGTGCTAGCGATGGGCAAACGGGCCGCGTCAAAAGCAAGAATGGTTTTCCCTGCGGCGGCCGTACATTCGAAAATTTCCGGCATGCTAGTGAAAACCAGCCGGGGTTGACCAAGCGCGATTACTTCCGACAACCTTTTGCTTTTATACATTACAGGGCCCTAGATGATCCTCGTCGTGCGCTATATGCGCCATCCAGTGGCTGCCGCGAAGAACTGTTCATATACACAGGCGTTAATTGCTTGCAGCAGACACGCACGTCGCTGCCTTTGGCTTATCGCGCTGCTGTTTTATCCGCTTTCACGGCAGGGAGACGCGCTCTTTTCACTGAGCAGGGGCTCTCCCGCAGAAGGTACAGAGGATGCGCGCTGCTTTCTTCCACGATAGCTGGTTTGTCCCTGGTGCGGGCGATAAAGTCTTCGCCCCGATGCAGATGGGCTATGGTAACTGGCTTCGCTACCTTAGTGTTTTTGACAGCTTGCTCATTGTCGGTAGGCTCGGAGCAGAAGCCCGCTTTGGGGGCGCGGGCGCTTTGAACGAGTCTAGTGGACCTCGGGTTTCCTTTCTTCTTTTGCCCAACTATGTCACCCCGCACAGCTTTTTGTTCGGGCGCTCGGCTCTTCGGAAGGCTGTAAATGAGGCAGTTTCCGGGGTTGATGCAGTCATTGCACGCCTGCCTAGTGAGTTGGGGTTAATGGCCTGCCGTGTGGCAAGGTCGCAATCGATACCGGCCGCAGTTGAGGTAGTCGGGTGTCCTTGGGATGGCTTCGTCCATCACGGAAGCGTAACTGGGCGCGTGTACGCACCTCTCGCAGCGGCGCGCCTGCGGCGCGAGGTGGGAAGAGCTCAACACGCTATCTACGTCACAGAACATTTCCTCCAGCGACGCTACCCGTGCTCAGGCGTGACTGCCAACGCTTCCAATGTGGATGTAGAGCTTCCTGCTAGAGCCATTATTCGATGTCGCTTGTCGCGGACCTGCGACGCAGGTCGAAAATTTGTGCTGGGAACCATTGGAAGTTTCCTCACTAAGCAGAAGGGCATACACGTCGCCCTACGAGCATTAGCGGAGGTGGAGGATCGGCTACCGGGACTTGAGTATCGTATTTTGGGCCCGGGGGACCCTGAACCATATCTCCGCTTGGCAGCTCGGCTTCAGCTGCGGACCAAGCTGACCTTTTGCAGACCAGTCCAAAGCGGGCAGCCGGTCTTGGACTGGCTGGACGACGTCGATCTATATCTGCAGCCAAGCCTTCAGGAAGGCTTGCCGCGGGCGCTGATTGAAGCCATGAGTCGAGGGTGCCCGGCTATCGGCTCTACAACCGGCGGCATCCCTGAACTTCTCGACGGCAGTGCCCTTCATGCAGCTGGCGATTATCGGAGCCTCGCGCGCTTGGTGGTGAAGATGCTTCAGGATAAGCCTGCGTTGCAGGCGGCCTGTGAGCGGAACTACAGCATCGCAGCAACATATGCGAGACCGATTCTCGATGAGCGGCGGACAGCGTTCTGGGAGGAGTTTGGAAAACACATACAGCGGCTGGCTGCTCGATGAGGCGGACGTTCCGATTCCCCCCCCCTCCGAATCGCCGGCATTTCGAGCTTGAGGGAGGAACGGGAGCTCCACGTTCCGAGTCAACGGAACGATCTCGGCTGCCACTGTGTTTCTGTATACTCCTCATATCATGCTCTTTCTACGTCTTTCCCAGCGGGCTCCCGCAACCAGGCAATATTGCGCTAGCAGTACTGATCGCCACTAGTTTCTTGACGGGCTCGATGCGTGCTGGCGACATCGAGGGTGTAGCTGCCCCGGCTTCAGTACTTGTCATTTACTTTACCCTTATAAGCATGATCTACCTGGGAAGATATGCAGACCCCGATACTGCTCTTGCGCCGATGTACTATCTCTATAACAGCTTGGTTTTTTGGCTGTGCGCCTCTCTCTGTATTCAGTATCCAAGAACAATGCGGGAGCTCATTTCCATCTCATGCACCATCATCCTGCTTGTACAAGCCGTCGCCGTTGGGCTTGAGTACCGTCTCTTCGTCGGGTCTCGGGCAACAGGAACGCTCAATGATCCCAACCAGGTTAGTTACTTGTGCATCTTAGTCTTATACGCAAAAATGGTTTCTCATAGACGTCTACGCGGCGATTTATCGACCTTTGTCTGCGTACTTCTAGCTGCCTACGTCATTCTCGAGGCGCAATCAAGGTCCGCCACGATAGGCTTAGGCGCTCTTGTCGTCGTGTATTTATGGTTCTGGCGAGCCTCGCTGAGCGGGCGACTGGTAATTACGATCCTGTTGTTGTTCGCCGCAGGTTTTGCCGCGGAGCGCGGTATTCAGATGTACGACCTGGCCGGTAGTGGGCCGGTTATGGAACTGCTAGACCGTTTTAGGGAACAAGGGCGCGACGATACGTTCGCCGGCCGAGGCTACAGAAATTTGGTTGAGTACCCCCAGTACTTGGTTTTCGGGGCCGGCGAGGGAGCCCGTGGCCGCTTTAACTTTGCGCTTGAGATACATTCAACGTGGGCCAATATTTTGTTTTGCTACGGTATGGTGGGGTTCCTGATATTCATTTGGTTCCTCGTCAGAACTTTCCGTGGCGCTCCGCTCTTCCGAACGCTTCTGTTCATCGGGCCGGCGCTGTACGGCATCACGACCTATGGCGCGCGCTTCACTATGTTCTGGGTGGCGCTCGCACTAGCGTATGGCTTTACCGAGGTCGAGCGTCGGCAACTCCGTCATTAAGCAAGGTGCTTGAACCTACTCGCCCGGATGAGGGCAAGGCTTGCCGAAGCAGCAAGCCGCAAGCGGCGTCCCCTGATGGCGGAACGAAGGGGCTGATACCGTTGCCGGGAAAGAAAGTAATCTCTCCGACCTTCAAACCGTCTTCTTTTAAGGTGTAGAAGTCAACGCGGCAAAGTTCAAATGGGCTTGATAAGCGAGCGGCGTACGCGAGCATCTCTGGAAGACGAGGAGGCGCCTCTAGATCGACTTCAGGCGGTGGCAGCAGCTTGGAGTACGGTAGTCTCTCCCAGCCCGGTGTAAAAAGCACTCTCCTATGGTTCCGAAACCTCGTCAAATCGACTTGTATCATGAACGGCACACCTCCGGCACAAAACACCTTGTAGTCATCGGGTGCCGATCCTGCATGATCTTGTAGTATAGGTTCCAGGATAACCTTTGCCGTGAGACCTCTATAGTTAGGCTCCCGGCCCACCAGATAGTGATCGTGCTTGAACCAACTAGTTACAATCGCCGCATCTTCTAGGCTCAAGCCGCCTCGGCGACCCCTGCGAATAATTATCCGGCCGCTGCTATGAGTGGGCTTCAGAACAAATTCCGAGGGAAGCTTTGCCGCCAAAACCTCGCTCGCGCTTCTATACAGTGAAATCGTTGGCACCACAAGATGAGAGAGATGCTGAGACTTAAGCCATCCCTTGAAATGCTCTTTATCAGTTATGTGGCGGGCCAGCGCCATGGAACCCCCAAACCTGAGCTTCTGCGCTATCACACGTTCATTAAAAGTGGATGGGCGGAATGGGTTCGGGGTGTAGCCTAGGCGAAGCCTCCCCATAGCTACCGTTACTGCGACGTCCAGCAGACGACCCGCTGGCAAACGGCCCCTAATCAACATAAACCTCGACATCGGCGCCCCCTAGTTGGCTTTTTTTAGAGTACGCGTCCTGCGTTGGTGGAACAAGAGCCCAGATATGCCGTATCCGAGGGTTGCTTGGTTCATAGGCACTGTCGGCAGCACCGCCTTCAACCGCGGCCCGTTCATCAGCAGCCACACTGGGTAACACCAGCGGCAAAAAGGACGATCACGGCCAGTAGTACGGACGCATGAGGCTGATCATATCCGGCGGGCCTGGGGGCTATCTTGTCGGCGCAGCCATTGTCCGTTATGGTTTCCAGCGTGTTCGTATGCGGAGGAAGCAATCGCACTTGACCGCTGCCTACGCGAACGCACTCCAGAGGAGCTAGAACATTCGCTTAAGCGATCTCGCGATTGCAAGGGGAACCTTCTTGCTCCGTGTTCACTCCGCGCCATGAGAGGCAGAAGCGTCGTCCGTATTTTCGGCTGTGGAGGGGGACAAGATGGCGGTGCGAGCTAGTTTTGGACGGCGGGTGAGTGTTCTGGCAAGCGGCACGTTGGTCTCGCAGGCGCTTCTGGTATGTTCAGCTCCGTTGCTCACGCGGCTATTCACGCCGGAAGAGGTTGGCGTTTTGGCCGTGTATGCGTCGTTGCTCAGACTTTCGACGGTAGCCGGGGCTCTTCGATTCGATACCGCCATCCCGCTCGCTGAGGATGACCGGGAAGCCGGAGCGCTTGTCGTATTAAGCGTTGGAGCCGTCATACTGAACACTGCCCTGTTAGGGCTGGGTGTTATTTTCGCAAATGGTAAATTAGGTATGGTGTTGGGCGCGCCTTTGCTCGATCCGTACCTTTGGATACTTCCGCTGGGGGCTGCTCTTATCGGCTTGCACCAAGTGGTAATTCACTGGGGACTTCGTCATGAGGCGCTCGCGAAGATCGCAGGCGCGCGCATGCTCCAGGCAGTCTTGATGGTTGCGGTGCAGACGGCTGGGCACCCCTTCGGCGTCCTTGCGTTGCTTGTGGGGCACACCGCCGGCCAGGCCTTAGGTGGGGTATCGTTGCTCAAGACACTATGGACCAGCTTGCGCAGGGTGGGCGTTCCAAGCCTATTGAACATCCGCCGGACGGCTCATCATTACCGTCGGTTCCCGACATACTCGACAGCCTCTACGCTCATAAACAACGCAGGAACACAGATTCCGGCGCTTGTTTTTTCATCTGTTTTCGGCTCTGTGGCGGCGGGTCAGTTCGCTCTTGCTCAGCGCGTTCTTTCCACACCCGTTGCTGTACTTGGAGCGGCTACTGCACAAGTTTTTCTCAGCGATGTAGCGCTTGCTCTGCGGGAGCAGCGGGGCGCAAAGTTGGTCGCCGGGGTCTTTCACACTCTTGCCCAGATCGGGATGCTGCCATCTCTGGTCATTGGGTTATATGGCCCTCATCTGTTTGCATTTGTCTTTGGCGAGGAGTGGGCAGAGGCGGGGAGCTATGCCCGACTGATGGTACCGTGGCTGTACATGGTGTTCGTCACATCGCCCCTCATAGCTTTCTGTGATGCCTCTGGTGCCCAGCGGGTCTACACGCTATACAATGTAGCCCTGTTCGTGAGCCGGCTGGTGGCGCTCTGCGCGGGCTTCCTTCTAGGCAGCCTATTGGCAGCCGTAGCGCTGTTCTCTGCGGCCAGCGCCTTGTCGTGGCTGGGGCTACTTTTGTGGATAACGAAGCGATCGGGCAACCAGCTTCGGCTCGTTCCGAGAAGCATGGGTATCGCGCTAAGTGCGGGTGCTGCGTGTGTAGCGCCGTTTGCGGTTGCAGTTCGCGGCGACGAGATCATCGACCTCCTGTTCGCGTCACTCTTCAGCGCCGCGACCGCCATTGCCTGGGCCTGGGCTGCTTGGCCTGCTGCCAGTGCCCGGACATAGCCAGCTGAAGGGCCAGATGAACGGGCGGCCATGAAGCGGCGCCGGTCGATCCATTGTGCGTCGTTTATGGGCCGCTCCCTTGATTGAATTGCGGGGCGCTAGCATAGGAAGATGCTCGATGAAAGACGCTGTGCACGTTCTGTGGACGGGAGGCTGGGACTCAACGTATAGAATTTTACAAATCATATACAGTTCGGACTCCACGGTCCAGCCGCACTATATTGTAGACTATGAAAGGAAATCTACGCTCGTGGAGTTACGGGTTATTGAAGAAATACGCGCACTTCTCGTAGGCGAATTTGGCGAGATACGGCTACGTGTTCCCCAAATCAGCCTGATGTCTAGCCTTCGGTTCAGAGCGGAGGCATCTGATAAGTGGCGACGCTTGCGGCAGCAGGTCAAGATAGGCGAACAGTATTGTTGGCTGGCCGCTTACGCGGAAGTCAATGATCTCGAAAACCTAGAACTGTGCATTCATCGGGACGATAAGGCACATGCCCTGCTTCTCGGAAGAACAGCTGAGGCCAACGTACAAGGCTTCCGGGGTCACGTGCTCAAGGATGATGTAGAGCCAGACCTTGAGCTTTTCCGCAGATTCTTCTTTCCGGTCTTCGATATGACGAAGTGCGATATGGAGCGTTCGGCTGCGGAGATGGGTGTTGAAAACCTGCTTCGGCGCACTTGGTTTTGTTTTAACCCGATCCTCGGTCGTTATCCGTGCGGAAGATGCAATCCATGCTTGTTTGCCTTCGAGGAGGGGATGGCGAGCAGGATTGGCTGGCGAGGGCTAGCGCTGGGAATCCCTTTTGCTTTACTTAAGAGGCTGGCCTGCCGCGTGTTCCGGTCGGACTAGGCCCGGGCCCTTCCCCCCACGAACCTCCCGACCCTCGGTCCCGCTATCAGCAGCCAGATGGCGGCGAAGCTGGTGGCGATGAGGGCGATGACGGCGAGCAGCGCGCCACGCATCAAGATGATGGTGAAGCCGGCGAGCATGGCAGCCTGGATGCGGTGCAAGCTGACGCCGCCGAAGGCGAGCGAAGCGGCGTAGAGGGTGTCGGCCTTGCGGTAAGCGTAGCCGACGGCGAGCGCGCCGATGACGACGCCGGGATAGGAGAAGTCGAGGTAGAGCTCGCCCGGCGCCGGCGCCGAGAGGTTGGTGAAGTGGAAGCTGAGCTTCTCCGCAGTGTAGTAGCCGGACGGCACCGCCTTACCCTCCCACAACGCCCGGGGGACGAAGAACAGGAGCGCCGAGGCGAGCTGGTGGCCGAGGGTGTGGCCGAAGCGCTCGACGGCGATGACGATGTTCATGATCATCTCGAAGCCGTCGAAGTCGCCGGTGATCAGCTCCTCGGCCACCGGCCGCATCCCGATGTCCGGGCCGAGGCTCTCGGTCGTCGTAAGGTCGCGGACCAGGGGGAAGAGGGTGTAGGCGCCGCCCGCCATCCCGGCGATGACCAGGAGCCGGTTGCGGACGCGGCGGAGGTCGAGATAGAGCAGCAGCACGGCGATCGCCATCCCGAACAGCCAGAACCGGGGCAGGGACTGGGGGTAGTTGACGATGGCGAACAGCGGCAGGATGAGCAGGCCGAGCAGGATGGCGGCGGTGC
>Ga0209573_1001299_pt1 | contig 40242 bp, 41 predicted proteins | sample TNRBio252014_DNA_FD_185870 | JGI IMG/M metagenome (GOLD analysis project Ga0209573, IMG submission 185870) | Wastewater treatment Type I Accumulibacter community from EBPR Bioreactor in Madison, WI, USA - TNR Reactor_6/25/2014_ DNA (SPAdes)... | ecosystem: Engineered > Bioreactor > EBPR >...
CGCCATCCCGAAAAGCGAGCGGGATGCGATCTACCACGAGTGGATCTCGATCCAGTACCAGCACCATGTTGATTACGGCACGCTGTGGACGGTCTTGACCCTGGCGGCGCTGGCCCTGTTCGTCATCGTGTACTGGAACCGCCGGCTGGCCCATGAAGTCAATCACCGCCGCCAGGCCGAAGCCGCGCTGACCCAGGCCAGGGACCAGGCCGAAGCCGCCAATCGCGCCAAGAGCGCCTTCCTGGCCAACGTCAGCCACGAACTGCGCACGCCCTTGACCGCCGTTCTCGGGTTTTCTTCCCTGCTGCGCGGAAAAACCCTGAGCGAGAAAAATCAGGGCTATCTGGAGGCGATCCACGCGGCGGGCAAAAGCCTGTCGCAGCTCATTGACGACATCCTGGACCTCTCCCGGATCGAGGCGGACAAAATGGAGCTGCGAACTCAGCCGGTCGAGCCGCGCGCCCTGCTGCGCGATCTGCAACTGATGTTCGGTCAGCCGGCGGCGGCGAAAGGCCTGGACCTGCGCGTCGCGGTCGGGGAAGAAGTGCCGGCGGCGTTCCTCGGCGACGAAATCCGGTTGCGCCAGATCCTGGTCAATCTGATCGGTAACGCGATCAAGTTCACCGAGGCCGGTCACGTCGAGGTGCGGGCGACGGGTGAGGAAGCCCCAGGAACATTTCACCTGCGCATCGCGGTGGCGGATACGGGACCGGGCATCCCGCCCGATCAGCAGGAGGAGATCTTCAAGCTGTTCACCCAGCGCCGGGGGCAGGACCCCGCTCGTTACGGCGGCACCGGCCTGGGACTCGGCATCTGCCGGCGGCTGGCGGCGCTGATGGGCGGCGAAATCCACTTGGCCAGCACGCCGGGCCAGGGCAGTACCTTTAGCCTGGTCGTGCCGGCGCTAACGGTGGTCAACCCGGCTCCTGTCAGCGAGGAGCCCGCGACAGCGGTTGAAAATCTTTCCTTTGCGCCCGCCCGCATTCTGGTGGCGGACGACCATGCGGCCAACCGTCGGCTGCTGGTGGAATACCTGTCACCCTACGGCTTTGAGTGGATCGAAGCCGAGGATGGCGCCCAGGCCCTGGCGCAAGCTCGACACTATCGGCCGGCGCTGATCCTGATGGACATCGCGATGCCGGTGCTGGACGGGCTGGAAGCGACCCGGCGGCTGAAAGCCGATCCCGCCACGGCGGGGATTCCGGTGATCGCGGTCACCGCTTCGGTCACCCCGGAGCAGGAGGCGGAAGTGCGAACCCTCTGTGAGGCGTACCTGCGCAAACCCGTGAGTCAGCCGATGCTGATGGCTGCCTTGCGGCGTTTCCTGCCCTTAACCGTTCACACCCCCCACCTTGGCCCTCCCCCACCCCTCGTGAGAGGGGGTTGGGGGGAGGGGGACAAAGATGTACCTGTCCGGCTTCCCGCCGCGCTGTACGAACACTTGCAAACGCTGCGACCGCCCTTCACGTCCATCAACGAATTGGAGGCGTTTGGCCGCGCACTGATGCAGGAAGGCGAACGGCGGGAAGATTCCGCCCTGCGAGACCTGGGCCAGCTTCTGCTGCGCCAGGCCGAGGCTTTTGACGTGGCTGGCCTGCGCCAGCAGATTGAAACGCTCAAGGCGGCGGCGCAACCCAGTAGATAATACCTTCATGGGACGAGATCAGAGCGAAAACGGGCGGCGCAGCATCCTGGTGGTGGACGATGACCCGCGCAACCTTCGGGCGGTGGGCAGTCTGCTCAAGGAGTCCGGCTACCAGGTTCATGTGGCTGACAGCGGCGAACTGGCCTTGGCGATTGCCGGGGAAGTCCCGCTCGATCTCATTCTGCTGGATATTCGGATGCCGCGAGGGATGGACGGTCTCGAAACCTGCCGGCGGCTCAAGGCCGACGACCGCACCCGCCCCATTCCGGTGATCTTCCTCACCGGCAAGGAAGATGAGGAGACCACGGTGCGCGCCTTCACGGCCGGCGGCGCGGATTATGTGAAAAAGCCGTTCGACGCCCAGGTGCTGCTGGCCCGGGTTCGGACCCAGGTGGAACTGGGGTTGCTGTCGCGCACACTGGAGCGCGCCCTGGCCGAACGCACCCAGGAATTGCGTGACGCCAACGCCCGGCTCCGACAACTGGCCCTGGAAGTGTCGTTAATCGAGGAACGCGAAAGGAAGCGCCTGGCGGGCGAACTTCACGACAGTCCGATGCAGAAACTGGCCCTGGCCCAGATGCAAATCGCGGCGGCGCAACGCCGCGATCACGAGTCCGAGGCTTTACTGGAGTCCGGTCTGGAACTGATGCGGGAAGCGCTGGGGGAACTGCGCTCCCTGCAATTCGAGCTTAGTCCCCCCTGCCTCTACCAGGAAGGTTTAGCCCCAGCCCTGGAATGGCTGGCATCCCATGCCACCCGCCGCTTCGGCATCGCCTTTTCGGTGGCCCTACCTCCTGCGTTGCCGACTCTCGACCGGAACCTGGCCATCGTCTTGTTCCAGTGCGTCCGGGAACTGATTTACAACGTCACCAGACATGCCCATACCTCGGCGGGCCGGATCGAACTGGAGGCGGTAGACAACGCAGTGCGGCTGGTCGTCAGCGACGATGGCCAGGGCTTCCCGCCTGACGCTGCTACGAGGCAACCGGGCGTTGGCGGCGGCTACGGCTTGTTCAGCGTGCGCGAGCGGCTGGCGCTGCTGGGCGGCGATCTGGCCATCGAGTCGGATGCTGGAGGCGCCCGCGTCTCGTTGTGGGCGCCGCTCACGCCCCCTGCTGACAACTCTCCTCTCCCTCTGGGAAAGGGGCTGGGGGTGAGGGCGTTCCCCATAGGCGAGGGGTCGAGGTTGAGCGCGTCATGACCATCACCGTACTGCTCGCCGACGATCATGTCCTGTTCCGGCAGGGACTGGCGCTGCTGGTGCGCGAGCAGGGGGACTGGGAGATCGTCGGCGAAGCCGGCGACGGCGCGGCGGCGGTCGCTCTCGCTCAAGCGCGTCGCCCCCAAATCGCGGTGCTGGACGTCGAAATGCCCGGCATGAACGGCATCGAGGCCACGCGCCGCATCCGGCAGATAGCGCCGGAAACCCGCATCGTGGCGCTGTCCATGTACGGGGATGCGTACTATCAACAGCAGATGTTCACGGCGGGCGCCTCGGCCTACGTGTTGAAGAACGAGGCCATCGCTGACCTGGTCGAGGCCATTCAGGCCGCGCTGCGGGGCGAGCGGTTCGTCAGTCCCACCGCCCGACCGACTCGCACAACGGTGGCGCGACGCAGCGCCGAACTGGACCAACGGGTTTTAAGTGATCGGGAAATCGAAGTGCTGCGACTGTTAGTCGAAGGCAGGCGCACCAAAGAAATCGCCGAGGTACTCGCGATCAGCGCCAAGACGGTCGAAACTTATCGCGGTCGTCTCATGCTGAAACTCGGCATCGATAACTTCGCCGAACTGGTCAAGTTCGCCGTTCGGGCGGGGATTACCTCCACGGAACTTTGATCGGTGCTCAAGACCTCGCTGCCCATTCCGCTCCTGATCGGCGGGATCGCCCTCCTGATTCCCCGCCATCGAATAGGCGAACGCAGATAGCCGTCAAAAATCCTTTCCACGCCTTCCGTGATTTCCGTGGACTTCTTCTTCCGACCAGCGCCAGCCTTCATCAGCGGCCGCCGGCAACGCCACATCCTCATACAGCGCCTCGATGGCCGTGCTGAAATCCAGGCTTGACAGTTCCACCGTTTCGCCCGGCCCATAAGCCTGCAACACCCACCGATCCTGTTCGTCGCGGCGGAAACATTCCACGCTCATCCGGTCCTGCTCGATCAGGACATATTCCCGTAGACTGGGCAACTGGCGGTACAGAGCGAACTTCTGGCCCCGGTCAAACGCGGCGGTCCCGGCGGACAGCACCTCCACCACTACGGTGGGTTGGCATTTAAACTGCGGCGCCGCGTGATCCGCCACCGCGCAGGTGACTAGCAGGTCGGGGTAGAAGAAGGCGTCGGCGGTCTCCACCCGCAGCTTCATGTCTGCCATGTAGACCCGGCAGGGCGACCCACGCACATGCACGCGCAGCAGAGCAAACAGATTACCGGTGATGGTCACGTGGGCATCGCTGGCGCCCGCCATTGCGAAGACTTCGCCGGCCAGATATTCATGTTTCCTGGGGCTGCGTTCCTCCCAGGCCAGATAATCCTCAGCGGTGAAAGCGGTTTTAGGGCCAGCCAAGGGCATGGCGAACCTCCTGATGAGCAAAGGAATTACTACCTAGCTTAGCCCAACCTGAACGATTGGGAAACGCGCCGCCTTGAAATCCTGCCGTGAGTCCGCATATCAGATTCCAATCCGCGAATACTACCCAGGAGTCCGTTCCCCATGACTGTCGAAGCGCACAAGGAAACCCTTGGTTTTCAGGCCGAGGTGCAGCAACTGCTGCGCCTGGTCGCTCATTCCCTGTATTCCCACAAGGAAGTTTTCCTCCGCGAACTGATTTCCAATGCCTCCGACGCCTGCGACAAGCTGCGCTTTGAAGCCCTGACCGACAGCGCCCTGTACGAAAGCGATCCCGATCTGAACATCCGGGTCAGCTTCGACCAGGACGCCCACACGATCACGGTATCCGACAATGGTATCGGCATGGACCGACAGGAGGTCATCGACAACATCGGCACGATTGCCCGTTCCGGCACCCGCCAGTTCATGCAGAAGCTGACCGGCGATCAAGCCAGGGACGCGAACCTGATCGGCCAGTTCGGCGTCGGCTTCTATTCCAGCTTCATCGTCGCTGACAAGGTCACGTTGCGCACCCGCCGCGCTGGCATGGGGCCGGAGCATGGCGTGCTGTGGGAATCCAGCGGCGAGGGCGAATACACGCTGGAAACGGTGGACAAGCCCACGCGCGGCACCGAGGTGACCCTGCACCTGCGCGAGGAGGAGAGCGAGTTGCTGAACGAGTGGCAGTTGCGCTCGATCATCACCAAGTATTCCGATCACATCACCCTGCCGGTGATCATGCCGGTGCAGAAGTTCAGCGAGGACAAGGACGCGCCGCCGAAAATCGAGGACGAACGGATCAACCAGGCGGCGGCGCTGTGGGCGCGGCCCAAGCAGGACATCAAGGACGAGGAATACAAGGAGTTTTACAAGCACGTCGGTCACGATTTCGAGGATCCGCTGGCCTGGACCCACAACCGGGTGGAAGGTAAGCTGGAATATACCTCGCTGCTGTTCCTCCCGGCCCGCGCGCCCTTCGACCTGTGGGACCGCGAGCAGCGCCATGGGGTGAAGCTGTACGTGCAGCGGGTGTTTATTATGGATGACGCCGAACACCTGATGCCGCGTTACCTGCGTTTCGTGCGTGGCGTGATTGATTCCAACGACTTGCCGCTGAACATCTCCCGCGAAATCCTGCAAGGCAGCAAGGTGGTGGACGGCATCCGCGCCGGTTCGGTCAAGAAGGTGCTGGGTCTGCTGGAGGACCTGGCCGCGAACGATGCCGAAAAGTACGGCAAATTCTGGAAGGAGTTCGGCCGGGCGCTGAAGGAAGGGCCGGCGGAAGATCACAGCAACCGCGAGCAGATCGCCAAGCTGCTGCGCTTCGCCTCGACCCATGCCGACAGCGCCGAGCAGACCGTTTCGCTGGCGGATTATCTCGGGCGGATGAAGGAAGGTCAGGACAAGATTTACTATATCGTCGCCGACAGCTTCGCCGCCGCCAAAAACAGCCCGCATCTGGAAATCTTCCGCAAGAAAGGATTGGAAGTGCTGTTGCTGACCGACCGGGTGGACGAGTGGCTGATGTCGCACCTGACCGAGTTCGAAGGTAAACAGTTCCAGTCGGTAGCCAAGGGCGCGCTGGACCTGGACAAGATCGCCTCGGAAGAAGAAAAGCAGGAACAAAAGCAGGCCGAAGATCAGTTCAAGGATTTGCTGACGCGGGCCAAGGAGGTGCTGGGCGACAAGGTCAAGGACGTGCGGATTTCCTCGCGGCTGACCGATTCGCCCGCCTGCTTGGTGGTGGATGAATACGCGCTCAGCGCCCATCTGGAACGCCTGCTGCGCGAGGCCGGGCAGAACGTGCCGATGAGCAAGCCCTATCTGGAGCTGAATCCCACCCACTCGCTGATTGCGCGCCTCAAGGACGAGCCCGACGCCAGCCGCTTCGGCGATTGGACGAACCTGTTGTTCGAACAGGCGGTGCTGGCCGAGGGTGGGCAACTGGAAGACCCGGCCAGTTTTGTGAAGCGATTGAACGGATTGCTGCTGGCGCTGGGACGCTGACCAATACATGGGGCGCGTTTCTTCAGGGGAGCGCGCCGCCAGCCCGTTTGTGCTGCTGGCTAAAACCGATAAATTTGCTAAATTATTGGCGGATTGCCTAGTTAGCCTGTTTTAATCAAACCCAGGGGGGATGCCCGAGATGATGCAGTTGAAGGAAATCCTGAATAGAAAAGGCGGCCAACCCGTTACGGTGCCGACCACCGCCACTGTCGCCGATGCCATCCGCGCCATGAACGATCATAAGGTGGGTTCAGTGATGGTGCCGAACGCCGATGGTTCGCCAGCGGGCATTTTCACCGAACGCGATGTGCTGAACCTGTGCGCCGAGGGCCGGACCGACTTTGCCAAGATGTCCATTCGGCCCTGCATGACCTGCGCTATGACGACCGGAAAACCGGGCGACACGGTCAGCGAAGTCCTCATCATCATGACCGCCAAGCGTTTCCGCCACATGCCAGTGGTGGATGAGGAGGGCAAGATGGTCGGCGTGGTTTCCATCGGCGACCTGGTCAAGGCCAAGCTGGAGGAAACCGCCCGGGAAGCGCAGGCCCTGCGCGAGTACATCACCACCTGAGCTGGCATCGGGGATGCCCCCGGCGGCGTCCCTGCTTCCCGCCTTCTCGCATGAGCGCCGAATCCCCGTTTTGGGAAACTAAAACCCTGGCCCAACTCACCCAAGCTGAATGGGAGGAGCTGTGCGACGGCTGTGGCAAGTGCTGCCTGCACAAGCTGGAAGACGAGGATACGGGCGAGTTATTTCACACCAACGTCGCCTGCCGGCTGCTGGATTTGGCCACGGGCCGTTGTGGACGCTACGCCGACCGCTTCCGCTGGGTGCCCGACTGCGTGTCGCTGACGCCCGCCGAGGTGCGGCGGGTCAACTGGCTGCCGCGCACCTGCGCCTACCGGTTGCGGGCGGAGGGCCGGCCGCTACCGGACTGGCATCCCCTGCGAACCGGCGACCCGCGTTCTACCCAACGCGCCGGAATGACCGTATGCGGCTGGGTGACGCCGGAACGGTGGGTCCGCCGGCTGGAAGACCACATCATCGAGAGTCTGTCATGAAAGTCCGCTGTCTGACCTTGGGCGCGTTCCAGGTGAATGCCTATCTGCTCGAAGACCCGGCGACGGGCCAGTGCGCCGTGGTGGACACCGGCGATGGCCCACAACTGGCGAATGCGCTGGCGGACCTGCGGCCGCGCCCGGACTTGCGGGCGATTCTGCTGACTCATGCCCATTTCGACCACGCTGGCGGGTTGGCGGACGTACAGCGGGAATTCCCCGAGGTTTTGACGTATCTGCCGGCGCTGGAACGGCCGATGTTCGACGCGCTGCCGCAACAAGGCTCGCTGCTGTTCGGCATGGCCGATTTCGACCGGCCGAGCGGGCGGATCGATCGGGAAATCCGCGATGGCGATGCGATCGAGGTCGGCGAACTGCGCTTCCATTTTCTGTCCACGCCGGGCCACTCCCCGGGCCAGGGTTGCTACTACGACGATACCTACATCTTCGTTGGCGATACCCTGTTTGCGGGCAGCATCGGCCGCACCGACTTTCCCATGAGCGATCCGGAACTGATGCAGGCCAGCTTGAGTCGCCTGCTGGAGTTGCCGGGGCACCTGCTGGTATGCAGCGGCCATGGCCCGGTGACCACGCTGGAGCAGGAACTGCGCACCAATCCGTTCTTGGACCACGTCCGTCGGGCGCGGGGCATCGCCGAATCCCGCGGGTCGCCCGCGACGGGACCGCGCTGGGGCTGAACCGGGATTCGATGATGTGCGAGTTGCTCGGGATGAGCGCCAACGTGCCCACCGACATCTGCTTCAGCTTTACCGGGCTGATGCAGCGCGGCGGCAAGACCGGCCCCCACCGCGATGGTTGGGGCATCGCCTTTTACGAAGGACGCGGCTGTCGGACCTTTCACGATCCCAATCCCAGCGCCGAATCGGAAATCGCCCGGCTGGTGCAGCGCTATCCCATCAAGAGTCTGATCGTGGTCAGCCACATCCGTCGCGCCAATCGCGGCCGGGTGTGTCTGGAGAACACCCATCCCTTCGGCCGCGAATTGTGGGGCCGGCACTGGGTGTTCGCCCACAACGGTCAGTTGCGGGGCGTAAAGCGACTGCCGCTCGCTTTCTACCGACCCATTGGCGGTACCGACAGCGAGCACGCCTTCTGCTGGTTGCTGGATCGTGTCCGCGCCCGCTTTCCCGAACCACCGCGCCGACCGGAAGCGCTGTGGCGGCATGTTCATGCCTTGGCCCAGGAGTTGAACCCGCGTGGCGTCTTCAATTTCCTGCTCAGCGACGCCCGGTATCTCTACGCCCATTGTGGCACGCAACTGTCGTGGTTGACCCGCCGGGCGCCGTTTGGTCAAGCCCGCTTGATGGATGCCGACATGACGGTGGATTTTCAGCGGGAGACCACGCCCGCCGATGTGGTGACCGTGGTGGCGACCCGGCCGTTGACCGACAACGAGGCGTGGACGGTGATGGACCCTGGCGCGCTGGCGATCTTTGGCGCCGGCGACCGGGTCGCGGCGTTCGGCGCGTAACGGTCGAACGAAAACATCCGGCGAGAGTTTCTAACCGTTCGGACCGTTATCCACCGGCCAGCGCCGAGTGATCGGCGAAGTTCCCGCGCCCAGGAAAGTCGCGCCACCGGCCATGCGCTGCCGCCAGTAGGGCTGGCGCAGGCTGACCTTGCGGACCCGTCCGCTGCCCGAGGACGCATGGATCATTTGCCCACCACCCGCGTAGATGCCCACATGAGAAACCCGGCCGCTGCCGTCGGTGCGGAAGAACAGCAAATCGCCCGGCAACACCTGGCGCTGCAACCGCCCTGCCCGAAATTGCTCCACCGTGGTCCGCGGCACCCGGATGCCGGCCTGCCGGTAGGCGTATTGCACCAGGCCGCTGCAATCCACCCCGCCCGGCGATTCGCCGCCCAATACATAGGGGGTTCCGACCATCCGCGCGGCGACGCCGAGAATGCGCTGGCGGGCAGTGGCGTGCGGGTCGCGCGGAGAAGGGGAAGGGGGTGGCGTCGCGCAACCGCTCAGTCCGAGCAGACCGGCGAGTAGCCATGATGCGATGAGCAGCCGACAGGGGCAGGGCGGGATGACGGGCATAACGGAAACTCCCCCACGGGTTCAATGGACAATGGTTCCAGTATAGGCGGCGCGTTGGGTAAACCCACGGGGGGTGGGCGCGCGCGCGGTTTTTTTGCGGCGGATGCAGACAGGATGTTCTATAGTAAAGCCTGTTTCCAGCCCACAGGTGTTTGTCATGAAAGTAGCCCATGGCAGGGTCGTGTCCCTGCATTACACCCTCACCGACGACTTGGGCCTGCAACTCGATTCCAGTCGCGAACGTGAACCGTTTGCTTACCTGCACGGTTACGGCAACATCATCGCGGGGCTGGAAGCCGCGCTGGAGGGTTGCGAGGCGGGGTTTAGCTCGGCGGTTCACGTGACGCCGGCCGAGGGCTATGGCGAGTACGATCCCCAGGCGGTGTTCGAGGCGCCGCGCGCGCAGTTCCCGCCCGGCGAGGACGTTCAGGTGGGGATGCGGGTCCAGGGCGAGGGCGAGCAAGGCATTCTGAATTTCACCGTGGTTGGCGTCAATGATCGGGTCGTGGTGCTGGACGCCAACCACCCCATGGCCGGCAAGAACCTGCATTTCGCGGTGGAGGTGCTGGAGGTGCGGGATGCGACCGCGCAGGAACTGGCCCATGGCCACGTTCACGCGCATGGCCATGACCACTGAGTGGCATGGATGACTGGCCGCGCCCGCCGCGAACGGATTTCACCGCGTGGTAGGCGAGTGGAATCACGAGGATAATCCATCATCGTTCAGCCCGAGAACTCCGGTGCCGCCATGCTGCTGCGATCCCCCCGTTTCGCCGCCGAAACCGCTCCGCCCTTCGAACTCAAGGGTAGCCTGTTCACCCTGACCGTTTTGCATCTGTTCCAACTGGATCGGGTCGCCATCGAGCGGCATCTGGCGGAGAAGGTCAAGCAGGCGCCCAGCTTTTTCAACAATACCCCGGTGGTGATCGATCTGGAGGATCTGGCGGAACCTCCAAACAACCCGGATGGGGTAGATTTCAACGGATTGTACGAGTTGCTGCGCGGGCATGGCATGGCGCCGGTAGGCATCCGCAATGGCAGCCAGGAACTCCAGGCGGTCGCTCGCCAGGCTGGGTTGCCGATGCTGCCGGACAGCCGCTCCGCCGGCGCGACCAAGAGGCCTGAGCGATCTGAGCCAGCCCCGGTTCGCAGCCGGATCGTCAATCATCCGGTTCGATCTGGCCAGCAAATCTACGCGCCAGACGGCGATTTAATCGTGCTGGGCGCGGTCAGCGCCGGTGCTGAGGTCATCGCCGATGGCAACATCCACATCTATGGCGCGCTGCGCGGGCGCGCCCTGGCGGGGGTCAAGGGCGATGTCGAGACCTGGATTTTCTGTCAGAGCCTGGAAGCGGAGCTGATCTCGATCGCGGGCCGTTATCGCATCAGCGAACAGATCAATCTCGATCCCGCCGATCGAGGCAAGGCCATGCAGATCCACCTGGCGGACGACCGATTGGTCATCGACCACCTGATTCGCTGATCGTCGGCCAGGGTTTGGTATAACGAATTTAATTTTAACAATTTTTTAACCATAAACTTCGTGTGGGATGACAACTTGGCTACCGTCATCGTTGTGACTTCCGGCAAGGGAGGCGTGGGCAAAACCACGACCAGCGCTAGCTTCGCCACTGGTCTGGCCCAGCGAGGCTACCGGACCGTGGTGATCGATTTCGACGTGGGTTTGCGCAACCTGGATTTGATCATGGGCTGCGAGCGCCGGGTGGTGTACGACTTCGTCAACATCATTAATGGCGAGGCTAACCTCAACCAAGCGCTGATTCGCGACAAGCGGGTGGAAAATCTTCACATCCTGCCGGCCTCGCAGACCCGTGACAAGGAGGCGCTGACCAGGGAAGGGGTGGAACGGGTTCTGAACGAACTCCGGCAGAATTTCGAATACATCGTCTGTGACTCGCCGGCCGGCATCGAACGGGGCGCGCTGATGGCGCTGTATTTCGCCGATGAAGCGCTGGTGGTGACCAATCCGGAGGTGTCGTCGGTACGCGACTCCGACCGGATCCTCGGCATTCTGGCTAGCCGTTCGCGCCGCGCCGAGCAGGGCGAATTGCCGGTCAAGGAGCATCTGGTGCTAGCGCGCTATGCGCCGGAGCGCGCCGATCGAGGCGACATGCTCAGCGTGGAGGACGTGTTGGAGATTCTGGGCATTCCGCTGTTGGGAGTCATTCCGGAGTCGCCAACCGTTTTGCAGTCCTCGAATGCCGGGGTTCCCGTGATTTTGGAGGATGGCAGCGACGCGGGCGCCGCCTATGGCGATCTGGTGGATCGTTTCCTGGGCAAAAACCTGCCGCACCGGTTTATCACCACCCAGAAGAAGGGATTTCTGAAACGTTTGTTTGGCGGGGGTTGAACCATGGGCCTGTTCGAGAGTTTTTTTCGCGCATCGCCGAATAAGTCGGCCGTTCTGGCCAAGGAACGATTGCAGATCATCGTCGCGCACGAGCGAGGCAGCCGCCGCGGCAGCCCCGATTATCTGCCGGCGCTCAAAAAGGAATTGCTGGAGGTGGTGCGCAAATACGTGCCGGTGGACCAGAGCCAGATCAAGGTGCATCTGGATCGCGAAGCCGGCTACGAAATCCTGGAACTGAATATCACCTTGCCGGATGAGGAACCACGGTCGAGGCGTGGCTCGGAGAACTTGCCGGGACCCGGTCAGGCTTGAAGGGATGACTGTCAGGGACAGCGACGAACGGCCAACGGCCGCCGCTGGCGCGACGGATCGGGTTCGGCTCGATAAATGGCTGTGGGCCGCGCGCTTCTTCAAGACGCGCGCCCTGGCGACCGAGGCGGTCGCGGGTGGCAAGGTCCATGCGGGTGGCCAGCGTTGCAAACCTTCCCATCCCGTTCGCTTGGGGGAAATGCTGCGAATCCAGCGCGGCCCCGAGGAATACGTGGTCGCGGTCAAGGCGCTGAGCGACCGGCGTGGTCCCGCCAGCGTGGCGGTGCTGCTGTACGAGGAGACCGTCGAAAGCCGCCAGCAGCGCGAAGCCTTGCGCGAGCAACGTCGTCTGGAACGCTCCTTCTTTCCCCAACCGGCTGGCCGACCCACCAAGCAGGATCGTCGCCACATCGTGCGGTTCACCTGCGGCGACTAAATCTCTCGCTTGGAAGCGCGGCGCCCAGCCGATGGCGTCGCTTGATCCCCGAGCAATGCTGGGCGGTTTGTCGCCGGACATTCCTCTCTCTCCACCGAAGGCGCATGGCAACTGCGATGCGCTGGAGGATTCGGTGAAGTCGGTTAGTATGCGTACTCTAATTTTCCTTGCTAGTTTTCCAAATCGAGACGGGCTTCCAGGATGGCTGCCCGCCGGAGTTCCCGGGATGATCAAATCCAGGAATAGCAAACCATGCAAACCAGCCATGCAAACCAGCCTTGCGCCATCACTATAGAGGGGCTCCCGATATGAAAGCCTATTTGCTTGAAAACCCACTGACCCACAATGTTCGGGATTTCGCGCGTCAAATCTGGTTGGCCGGACTTGGCGCGTTCGCCAGAGCCCAGGACGAGGGTGGCAAGTTCTTCGAAACGCTGGTCCAGGAAGGACAGGCCGTGGACGCGCGAATGAAGAAGACCGCCGGTGAAAAGATCGAGCCGGGTGAGGTCGAGATCATGAAGGGCAGGGTCGAGGAAATCCGGGAAAAGGCGACCGGGGCGTGGAGCAAGCTGGAGGAAGTCTTCCAGGGGCGGGTGGCGCGCGCTCTGCACCGCCTGGGCGTGCCAAGCCGGGACGATATCCAGCGGTTGTTCCAGCAGATCGATTTGTTGAGCCAGAACGTTCGGGAACTGAACCAGGCGGCGGAGGCGGAGGCCAAGGCGAGAAAAGTTCGCGCTATCCGGTCGCCCGAGCCGGCCGCCGCCAAGATCGCCGAACCTGTAGGTTGATCGCCGTGCCCTGGTCTGGCCGTGGCGGGTGGCTTGGCCACGGCGGCCAGTCAGTCCGTCGGAGTGAAGCAACGGCCAGGGATGGCCCGTTTCGCGTTTTTTCCATCCCCGATTTCGCGCATCAAATTGACCGTTCGCTGGCCGCAAGGTAACGTAAGCGTTTGCTAAAACGGACGGGCAGGCATGATGGCCAAGAAAAATCCCCCCATTCCTTTCGAGACGGCGCTGGCGGAACTGGAAAGTCTGATCGGGCAGCTCGAACAGGGTGATCTGACCCTCGAGGATTCCCTGCAACGGTTCGAGCGTGGCGTTGCCCTGGTGCGAAGCTGTCGGAGCACTCTGCGGGAAGCCGAGCAAAAAGTGGAACAGTTGATCGAACGCAACGGTCAATTGGAAACCGTGCCGCTTGCCCTGTTGGCGGGTTGACGCCGATGACGGCGGAATGGATCGGGAGTTATCAAGCCCGCGCGGAATGGGCGCTTGACCAACGGTTGCCGGCGGCCGACCTCCATCCTGGCGCCTTGCACCAAGCCATGCGCTACGCGGTGCTGGGCGGAGGCAAGCGCATCCGTCCGGTGCTGGTCTACCTGAGCGGTGCGGCGGTCGGCGCGGCGCCCGAAATGCTCGATGGTCCCGCCTGCGCGGTGGAATTCATTCATGCCTATTCGCTGATCCACGACGATCTGCCGGCGATGGACGACGACGACTTGCGCCACGGCCAGCCGACCTGCCACAAGACCTTTGGCGAGGCGTTGGCGATCCTGGCCGGTGACGCCTTGCAATCGCTGGCGTTTCAGGTGCTCGGCCAGGATGCCGCGATGGTGGCGGACCCGGCCATCCGGCTGCGGATGCTGGGCGTGTTGGCGCAAGCCGCCGGCTCTCGCGGCATGGCGGGCGGCCAAGCGATTGATCTGGCGGCGGTCGGACAGGCGCTGACGCTGGCCGAGCTGGAAGACATGCATATTCACAAGACCGGAGCGCTGATCCGCGCCAGCGTGCTGCTGGGGGCGCTCAGTCAGCCGGTGGTCGAACCGGCGGTGCTGGAGCGGTTGGATCACTATGCCAAATGCATCGGGTTGGCCTTCCAGATCCGCGACGACATCCTCGATGTGATCGGCGACGCGGCCACGCTGGGTAAGAATACGGGCGCGGATCGGGCGCTCGCCAAACCAACTTATCCGGCGCTGCTGGGGTTGGAAGGCGCCCGCGAGCACGCCCGCATGTTGCACGAGGAAGCGCTGGCCAGTCTGCAACCGTTAGGACCCGAAGCCGAGCCGCTGCGCGGGATCGCTTCCTATGTCGTGGAACGCGCGTATTGAGCGTCGCGCGTCTCAATCCCCGCCTCCGCCTTGCCCCCTAGCACTGCGAACTGGCACGAACCTTCCTGCCCACAATGACCACTGGATCCGTCTTTTCGTTGCTGGAACAAATTGATACTCCTCTGGATTTGCGTGCGCTGCCGGAAGCGCGGTTGCCAGCCCTGGCGCATGAGCTGCGCGATTTCCTGATCCAGACCGTGGCTAAGACCGGTGGCCATTTTTCCGCCAACCTGGGCACGGTTGAGCTGGCCATCGCCCTGCACTACGTGTTCGAGACGCCCGAGGACCGGTTGGTCTGGGACGTGGGCCATCAAAGCTATCCGCACAAAATTTTGACGGGTCGCCGAACCCGGATGGATACCCTGCGCCGCAAGAATGGCGTCGCGGGTTTCCCCAGGCGGTGCGAGAGTCCCTACGACACGTTTGGGGTTGGCCACTCCAGCACCTCGTTGAGCGCCGCCTTGGGCATGGTCATCGCCGCTGAACGGGCCGGCTGCGATCGTCAGGTGGTCGCCGTGATCGGCGACGGGGCGATGACCGCGGGTATGGCTTTCGAGGCGCTGAACCACGCGGGCCACCTTAAGAGCGACCTGCTGGTCGTGCTCAACGACAACGAGATGTCGATCTCGCCGAACGTGGGTGCGCTGTCGGCGCATCTGACTCAGCTATTGTCGAGCCGTTTTTTTTCCACGGTGCGCGAGGGTGGCAAGAAAGTGCTCAGCCATGTGCCGCCGATGCTGGAAGTGGCCCGCCGCGCTGAGGAGCACGTCAAGGGTTTGATCGCGCCGGGCGGCACCCTGTTCGAGGAACTGGGCTTCACCTACTTTGGGCCGGTGGACGGTCACGACTTGTCAACTCTGGTGCCGACTCTGCGCAACCTGCGGGCGCTCAAGGGACCACGCCTGTTGCATGTGGTCACCCGCAAGGGCAAGGGGTACCAGCGGGCCGAGGACGAACCGGTGGATTACCACGGGGTCGGAGCGTTCGACCCGGCGCACGGCCTGAAGCCCGCCAAGGCGAGCGGTGGGCTGACCTATACCCAGGTGTTCGGCCAATGGCTGTGCGACATGGCCGCGCGGGATCAGCGGCTGATCGGCATCACCCCGGCGATGCGGGAAGGCTCCGGGCTGGTCGAATTCTCCAAGCGGTTCCCGGATCGTTATTTCGATGTCGCCATCGCCGAGCAGCACGCGGTCACGCTGGCCGCCGGCATGGCTTGCGACGGACTCAAGCCGGTGGTGGCGATCTATTCCACCTTTTTGCAACGCGCTTACGATCAACTGATTCACGATGTCGCGTTGCAAAGTCTGCCGGTGCTGTTCGCCATCGACCGCGCCGGGCTGGTAGGGCCAGACGGGCCGACCCATGCCGGCAGCTTCGATTTCAGCTATCTGCGTTGTATTCCCAACCTGGTGGTGATGGCCCCGGCCGACGAGAACGAATGTCGGCGGATGCTTTATACCGGTTTCCAGTTGGACCAGCCGGCGGCGGTGCGCTATCCGCGCGGCCAAGGGCCTGGCGTGGCGCTGGAGCGGGAAATGCGGGCGCTGCCACTGGGTCGGGCCGAGATTCGCCGACGGGGCCGGGAACTGGCGCTGCTGGCGTTTGGCAGCATGGTCGCCGTCGCCGAGGCGGTGGCGGAACGGCTGGACGCCACGGTGGTGAACATGCGTTTCGTCAAGCCGCTGGACGAGGCCACCGTGGTGCAAATGGCCGCCGAACATCGCTGGCTGGTGACGCTGGAGGAGAATGTGGCGGCCGGCGGCGCGGGCAGCGCGGTGAACGAGTGTCTGGCGGCGCGGGGAATTCAGCTTCCGGTGCGCAACCTTGGGTTGCCGGATCGCTTCGTGGAGCAGGGCGAGCGGGGGGAGTTACTGGCCGAATGGGGTCTGGACGGCGTCGGCGTGCTGCGACGGCTGGTGGAATGGGGCATGATCGCCGCGCCGGCTCCGGCTGATGCCTGAGCAAAATCATCGGGAATTTACCGACGGATCGATCATCCAATCGTTCGATGAGTGGTGATTGGAACCCCAGTGCCCGAGTGGAGCGGCGCCGGGTGTTGGGTTTTGAACGAAGGCGCGCGCGCGCCGCTGAGAGGATTGCATGCAGCCATTGACGATGAGTTCCGCGGCCATACCCACGGTGGTCCATATCCCCGACGTGCAGAATAGCGCCGATACCCGGCGGCTGGCGATCAACAAGGTCGGGATCAAGGATATCCGCCATCCGGTCAAGGTGCGCGACCGCAGCGGCGGCGAGCAGCACACTATCGCCATGTTCAACATGTACGTGAATCTGCCCCATAACTTCAAGGGCACCCACATGTCGCGCTTCGTGGAGATTCTGAACGTGCCCGGACGCGAGATTTCGGTAGACTCTTTCAAGGACATGTTGACGGAAATGACCGGGCGGCTGGAGGCCGAGTCGGGTCATATCGAGATGACCTTCACCTATTTCGTCACCAAGGCGGCTCCAGTGTCCGGGGTCGAGAGTCTGATGGACTACGAGGTCACGTTCGCCGGCGAAATCCGCGATGGTCGGCCCGCCATGAATCTCAAGGTGGTGGTGCCGGTGACCAGCCTGTGTCCCTGCTCGAAGAAAATTTCCCGGTATGGGGCGCACAACCAGCGTTCCCACGTGACGGTCAACGTCCGTACCCGGGGGTTGATCTGGATCGAGGACCTCATCGATCTGGTGGAGAAGGAAGCGTCCTGCGAGCTGTACGGGCTGCTCAAGCGTCCGGACGAAAAGTACGTGACCGAGCGGGCCTACGAGAATCCCAAGTTCGTCGAGGACATGGTGCGTGACATCGCCGCCAAGTTGAACCGGGACGAGCGGGTGGCGGCCTATGCGGTGGAATCGGAGAATTTCGAGTCCATTCACAACCACTCCGCCTATGCCATGATCGAGCGCGACAAGGACGCTGGGGAAACCGCCGCGCCGTAGTCGGGCGGTAGACGCCGGGCCACAAAAAAGCCGTTCCCAGGGAACGGCTTTTTTGTCGGATTGATGGTGGGCGATGCTGGGCTCGAACCAGCGACCCCTACCGTGTGAAGGTAGTGCTCTCCCACTGAGCTAATCGCCCGTTAAACGGAGCGGAAATTATAAAGACCTCGCACTGGGTTTGACAAGGTTTAATCCCGATTAAAGGTATTGCACCTCGACGATCTCGTAGGTTTTGATGCCGCCCGGGGTTTGGACGTCGACGATATCGTCGGCGAATTTGCCGATCAGCGCCCGGGCAATCGGGGAACTGAAGGAAATCTTGCCTTCCTTGATGTCGGCCTCGTCCTCGCCCACGATCCGATAGCGCCGCTCTTGCTCGGTCTCTTCCTCCCGTAGCAGCACCGTGGCGCCGAACACCACCTTGTCCGAGGCCGGCAGGGTGGTCACGTCGATGACTTGGGCGCGGGCCAGCTTCGATTCGATTTCGGCGATGCGACCTTCGGTAAAGCTCTGCTGCTCGCGCGCGGCGTGATACTCGGCGTTTTCCTTCAGGTCGCCATGGGCGCGAGCCTCGGCGATGGCGGCGATGATCCGTGGTCGCGCCACCGTCTTGAGTTCCTGAAGTTCGGCGCGCAGTCGGACCGCGCCGGTGACGGTCATCGGTACTTTCTGGGTCATGCGTGCAGTTCCCGGTGCAAATCCTGAAGGCAGTTCACGGTGGCGTTGTCGAGTTCGCGCAGCGCTTGGCAGGTCGCCCGCGCGGCGGCGAGGGTGGTGGTGTAGCTGACTTTGTGCATCAGCGCCTCGCGGCGAATCGAGAAGGAATCCGCGATGGCCTGCTTGCCTTCGGTGGTGTTGACGATGAGCGCGATCTGGTCGTTCTTGATCAAATCCACGATGTGCGGCCGGCCTTCGCCCACCTTGTGAACGGTTTCGCAGGCGAGACCGTGCGTGCGCAGCGTCGCCGCCGTCCCCTTGGTGGCCACCAGCGCAAAACCGAGCCGTTCCAGGTCGCGGGCGATGTCGACTGCCTTGGCCTTGTCGGCGTCGCGCACGCTGATGAAGGCCCGGCCGCCGCGCGGCAACTGGTCGCCCGCACCGAGCTGGGCCTTGGCGAAGGCTTCGCCGAAGCTACGCCCGACCCCCATCACCTCGCCGGTGGATTTCATCTCCGGCCCCAGCAGGGGGTCCACGCCGGGGAACTTAACGAAGGGGAACACCGCTTCCTTGACCGAATAATAGGCGGGAATCACTTCGCCGGATACGCCCTGCGCGGCCAGCGGCCGGCCGACCATGCAGCGGGCGGCGATCTTGGCCAGTGGCCGGCCGGTGGCCTTGGAGACGTAGGGCACCGTGCGGGAGGCGCGGGGATTGACTTCCAACACGTAGATAGCATCGCCCTGGATGGCGAACTGGGCGTTCATCAGGCCCACCACGCCCAGTTCCAGCGCCATGGCCCGGATCTGCTCGCGCAGCCGGTCCTGAATCGCCGGACCGAGGGAGTAGGGCGGCAGCGAGCAGGCGGAGTCGCCGGAATGGACGCCGGCTTCCTCGATATGCTCCATGATGCCGCCGATGATAACCTCCCGCCCGTCGCAGAGCGCGTCCACGTCCACCTCGACGGCGTCGCTGAGGAAGTGGTCCAGCAGCACCGGCGAGTCGTTGGATACCTGGACGGCGTCCCGCATGTAGCGGCGCAGATCCTCTTCCTGATGGACGATTTCCATGGCCCGGCCACCCAGCACGTAGGAGGGCCGCACCACCAGCGGATAGCCGATTTCGCGCGCCAGCCGCACCGCGTCCTCCGGTTCGCGGGCGGTGCGGTTGGGCGGTTGCAACAGGCCGAGTTGGTGGATCATCCGCTGGAAACGTTCGCGGTCCTCAGCGCGGTCGATGGCGTCCGGGCTGGTGCCGATGATCGGCACGCCGTTGGCTTCCAGCGGCCGGGCCAGCTTGAGCGGGGTTTGACCGCCGTACTGGACGATCACGCCTTGGGGCTGTTCCTTGCGGACGATCTCCAGCACGTCCTCCAGGGTCAGCGGCTCAAAGTACAGCCGGTCGGAGGTGTCGAAGTCGGTGGACACCGTTTCCGGGTTGCAGTTGACCATGATGGTTTCGTAGCCGTCCTCGCGCAGGGCCAGCGCGGCGTGAACACAACAGTAATCGAATTCGATGCCCTGGCCGATGCGATTCGGGCCGCCGCCCAGCACCATGATCTTGGCGCGGTCGCTCGGTTCAGCCTCGCACTCCTCTTCATAGGTGGAATACAGGTAGGCGGTGCTGGTGGCAAATTCGGCGGCGCAGGAATCCACCCGCTTGTAGACGGGATGCACGTCGAGGTCTTGGCGCAACTGGCGGATAGTGGTTTCATCCGATCCGGTCAGAGTCGCCAGCCGGCTGTCGGCGAAGCCCTTGCGCTTGAGGAAATACAGCCGGTCGTGGTCGCGCAGCGCCGCTAATCCCTGGGTACGCACCGCGCCGGCGATTTGCACCAGTTCCTCGATTTGCGCCAGGAACCAGGGATCAATCCGGGTCAATTCGTACAGGGTCTCGACCGAATAACCCAGCCGGAACGCCTCGGCGACAAACCATAGCCGCCGGGGACCGGGCACGCCCAATTCCTGCTTCAGGACGAGATGGGGGTCGGAATGGGCGCGGTCGAGCACTTCATTGAAGCCATCAGTGCCGATTTCCAGTCCCCGCAGCGCCTTCTGCAGCGATTCCTGGAAGGTGCGGCCGATGGCCATCACTTCGCCCACCGATTTCATCTGGGTGGTCAGGCGGGGATCGGCCTGCGGAAATTTCTCGAAATTGAAGCGCGGCACCTTGGTGACCACGTAGTCGATGCTTGGCTCGAACGAGGCCGGCGTGCGTCCGCCGGTAATCTCGTTCTTCAATTCGTCCAAGGTGTAGCCGACCGCCAGCTTGGCCGCAACCTTGGCGATCGGGAAGCCGGTGGCCTTGGACGCCAGCGCCGAGGAGCGGGACACGCGCGGGTTCATTTCGATGATGACCATGCGCCCATCATCGGGGCTGATGGCGAACTGAACGTTGGAGCCGCCGGTATCCACGCCGATTTTGCGCAGCACCGCCAGCGAAGCGTCGCGCAGGATCTGATATTCCTTGTCAGTCAGGGTCTGGGCCGGGGCGATGGTGATGGAATCGCCGGTATGCACCCCCATCGGGTCCAGATTTTCGATGGAGCAGATAATGATGCAGTTGTCGGCGCGATCCCGCACCACCTCCATCTCGAATTCCTTCCAGCCCAGCACCGATTCTTCCAGCAATACTTCGCTGGTGGGGGACAGATCAAGGCCGCGTTCGAGGATTTCCACCAGTTCCTCGCGGTTGTAGGCGATGCCACCGCCGCTGCCGCCGAGGGTGAAGGAGGGCCGGATGATGGTCGGGAAACCGATTTCGTGGTGTTGGGCCAGCCCTTCCTCCAGCGTGTGAGCGATCACCGAGCGCGGGGTTTTCAGACCGATCTCGTGCATCGCTTGCCGGAAACGGTCGCGATCCTCGGCCATGTCGATGGCCTCGGGCGAAGCGCCGATCATTTCGACTCCGTACTGCTCCAGCACGCCGTGCCGGACCAGGTCCAGCGCGCAATTCAGCGCGGTCTGGCCGCCCATGGTGGGCAGCAGAGCGTCGGGGCGTTCGCGGGCGATAATGTGGGAAACCGTCCGCCAATGGATCGGCTCGATGTACACGGCGTCGGCCATGTTGGGGTCGGTCATGATGGTGGCGGGATTCGAGTTGACCAGGATCACCCGGTAGCCCTCTTCCCGCAGCGCCTTGCAGGCCTGCGCGCCCGAATAGTCGAACTCGCAGGCCTGACCGATCACGATGGGACCGGCGCCGATGATCAGGATGCTGTGCAAATCAGTACGCTTGGGCATGACTCTACCTGGCGGGCAACGAACCGCGAGCGGGTGAGGATAACGGCAACTCTAGGAATGGCCGGCGCGCGCCGCCATCAGCGTGATGAAACGGTCGAACAGCGGCGCCACGTCGTGCGGGCCGGGGCTGGCTTCGGGATGGCCTTGAAAGCTGAACGCGGGCCGGTCGGTGCGGGCGATGCCTTGCAGTGAACCGTCGAACAGCGAGCGGTGGGTGGGGCGCAGGTTGGGCGGCAGCGTCGCTTCGTCCACCGCGAAACCGTGGTTTTGGCTGCTGATCATCACCCGGCCACTGTCCAGGTCCAGCACCGGATGGTTGCCGCCGTGATGGCCGAATTTCATCTTGACGGTGCGCGCCCCGCTGGCCAACCCCAACAACTGGTGGCCCAGACAGATGCCGAATAATGGCACGCCGATTTCCAGTAACTCGCGGATGGCGGCGATGGCGTAATCGCAAGGCGCTGGATCGCCGGGACCGTTGGAGAGGAATACGCCGTCGGGCTGCAAGGCCATCACCTCACCGGCGGGGGTTTGCGCCGGAACCACGGTCAGCCGGCAACCGCGTTCGGCCAGCATCCGCAGGATGTTGCGCTTGATCCCGTAATCGTAGGCGACCACGTGGTAGCGGGCATCGTTCAGCGTCGGAAAGCCGTTGCCGGCCAGCCGCCAGGTTCCCTGATTCCAGGTGTAGGGGATGGAGACGCTGACCACGCGGGCCAGATCCGTACCCTTCAGGCCGGGAAATTCACGGGCCAGCCGCAGTGCCAGTTCCACATCCAGCGCGTCGCCCGCCATCAGGCAGCCATTTTGCGCGCCCTTTTCCCGCAACAGCCGGGTCAGCCGGCGGGTGTCGATGCCGGCCAGGGCGACCACGCCGCGCTCGCGCAGGTAATGGTCCAGCGGTTGCTGGTTGCGCCAGTTGCTGGCGCGGCGCGGACAATCCCGCACGATCAGGCCGCTGGCGTGGATGCGGGTTGCTTCCTCGTCGCCCCGGTTGACGCCGACGTTGCCGATATGCGGGTAGGTCAGGGTGATGATCTGCTGGCAATAGGACGGGTCGCTCAGGATTTCCTGATAACCCGTGATTGAGGTGTTGAACACGACCTCGCCCTGGGCGTGACCCTCGGCGCCGATGGATTCGCCCCGGAACAGACTGCCGTCTTCCAAGGCCAGAAGCGCGGGTTTTCTCAAGAAAGCCTCCAGGATGAACACGCGCAATGAAAGAGCGGCGCGGAGGCCGCTCCCATGATACGGTGCAAAAAAATAGGCCTAGCCTAGCGCGGAGTCTAGCAAATCACGTCGACCTGCTCTAGGTGTCGGGTGGTCGCCGGCGAGTTTGTTCAGCGCAGGCCAAGCACGTCGCGCATATCGAATAGACCGGGACCATGCCCCGCCAACCAGGCGGCGGCGCGCACCGCGCCCTTGGCGAAGGTCATCCGACTGGAGGCGCGATGAGTGATTTCCAGGCGTTCGCCTACGTCGGCGAACAGCACGGTGTGTTCGCCCACGATATCGCCGGCCCGCACCGTGGAAAAACCGATGGCAGCGCGGTCGCGCTCGCCGGTGACGCCCTTACGGCCATACACGGCGCATTGCTCCAGATCGCGGCCCAGCGTTTGAGCAATCACCTGCCCCATGGCCAACGCGGTGCCGGAAGGCGCGTCCACCTTGTGGCGGTGATGGGCCTCGATAATCTCGATATCCACGCCGTCCCCGAGTACTTGCGCCGCCAGTTCCAGCAGCCGGAAACTGAGATTGACGCCGATGCTCATGTTCGGTGCGAAGACGATAGGAATGGTCTCGGCGGCGTGGGCGATAGCGGTTTTCTGCTCGGCCGAGAAGCCGGTAGTGCCAATGACCATGGCCTTGCCGGCGGTCTGGCACAGCGCCAGATGCGCGAGAGTCACCGCCGGGCGGGTGAAATCGATCAGCACGTCGAAGTGTTCGACCAGCGGCGCCAGATCGGCGGCGATAGGCACGTTTGAGCGCCCGATGCCGGCAAGTTCGCCGGCGTCAGCGCCGATCGAGGGATGATCGGGATGCTCCAAGGCCACGGTACAGCACATCCCCTCGACCGGATGACAGGCTTCGAACAGATGGCGGCCCATGCGGCCGGCCGCGCCGGCGATGGCGACGTGAATCATGGCGGGGATTCCTCGTTGCAAGGTTTGAATGGGGGAGGCCGGAGCAGAGCGGCAAGATCGCAGCCACAAAAAAGGGTTACGCCTTGTGTGACGCAACCCTGTGTGTTGGAGCGGGTGATGGGAATCGAACCCACGCTATCAGCTTGGGAAGCTGAAGTTCTACCATTGAACTACACCCGCTACGGGATTCCATGCGCCACCGCCTGGATCGCGGCGAACTGGCGTAATTCAAATGTTAGCGATAAAGTAGGGCCTTTGCAAGGTTGGTGATTACCGAACCACGGCGGCCTTGGTCCGGGTGGAAATCGGGATCACTCCGGAATCCGGCAGCTTTCGGGATCTTCCATTTCTTTCAGCCAGCGTGGCGGTTTGCCGCGACCCGTCCAGGTTTTTTCGGGATCGTTGGGATTGCGGTACTTCGGTTTGCCGGGTCTCCGTTTGCGGCCGGAAAAGTTGAGCACGTCTTCCGGCGCCATATCGACTCTTCGGGCCATCTCGACCATCTGCTTTTGGATGGCCGCGATTTCGCCGGCTTTCTTTTGCTCGATGGAGTCCTGGGCTTTCTCGATGATTATCTTGAGTTGCTCGATGGACGAGGCTTCGATGAGATCGTCAATTTCATTCATGATCGATTGTTTACCATCATTATGAGAGTTATGGGGAGTTCGTGATTTGAACCACGGAACTATTGTAAAAACATTTTTTTATTTCCGCAATTGTTTCGATAGCTGGCCCGATTAGACAGGATTATCTGGAAAATCCAGTTTTTTGAGGTTTCCTGGAATTAAATAGTTGCGGTAATCGTGAAGCGCCATGAATCCAGTCAACATCGCACAACCTGCCTCGGGAATCCGGTCTGGATTGAATGATCCGGATGTCGTCTCCCCTTCGACGCGCCGAATTCGCAGTTTCGTCCGCCGCGAAGGCCGCATGACTCGCGCCCAGCAGCGGGCGCTCACCGCGTTGTGGCAACGCTTTGGGGTCGATGCCGGCGTCGCCCCATTGGACCCGACAGTCCTCTTTGGCCGTCACGCGCCGCTGGTGCTGGAGATCGGTTTTGGCGATGGCGAAGCGCTGGCGACCATGGCCAGCACCGATCCGATGGCGAATTATCTGGGCTTGGAAGTTCATCGCCCGGGCATCGGGCATTTGCTGCTACGCGCAGAGGCATTGGCGTTAACCAACCTGCGCGTCATGTGCGCCGACGCCGTGGAGGTGCTGGAGCGGCAAATGCCGGACGACTGCCTGGGCCAGGTGCGGATTTTCTTTCCCGATCCCTGGCCCAAGGCGCGGCATCACAAGCGTCGTCTGATTCAACCTTCCTTCGTCGCGCTGCTGGTCCAAAAACTCAAGTCAGGGGGACAATTGCATATCGCCACCGATTGCGAGGACTACGCCCGATCCATTCTGAGTATTCTGAACGCCACTTCCGAACTCAACAACCGGGCGCCTGGGCATGGATTCATGCCACATCCCATGCATCGGCCTCCGACCAAGTTCGAGCAACGCGGCTGGCGGTTGGGGTATGCGGTCAGGGATATCCTGTTCGCCCGGCGCGACCGGATCGAATAGCTGTTGTGCGTTTGCCAGGCGTCAGCCACTGGACGTCTGGTCCGACCAAGGGGAGACGATGAATTTCTTGTGCGTCGTACCCTAGCCGGCCGGCGTATTTTCACCCAAAATAGATAAATGTGTTTTCGGCGTGAACCCGGCGACCAGGTTGCTACCGCCGCATGCATGGGCGGCCCAATCCGAATTCAAAATGGCGATGAGGTCAATTAAATGTTTTTAAAGCTATTTTTCGATGCGTTCCGCAATGGTGGACCCTATCCCGGGATATTGGTTCTAGTTCTCGGGATAGTGGCGGGACCCGCGTTGGGACAGGATGGGTGGGAAATTTCCTTGCAACCGGAGGTCGCGGCTCTCTCGGCGGTGTTGATGAACCCGACCACGGGCGAGGTTTTGTTCGCCAAGGAACCTCATTTGCGCCTGCCACCGGCCAGCACCACCAAGGTGCTCACCGCGCTGGTGACGCTGGAACGCCTCGACCCCAATGCCCGGGTGTTGGTCAGCCCGCAAGCAGCCAGCGCGCCACCGAGCCGCATCGGACTGCGGGCCGGCGAAGCCGCGCTGACGCAGGACCTGTTGTACGGGTTAATGCTGAAGTCGGGCAACGACGCCGCCGAGACCCTGGCCGAGGCGGGAGGCGGTTCGATGGCCGGGTTCGCCGATCTGATGAACGCCAGGGCGTGGCAAATCGGTGCGCGCAACAGCCATTTCGTGAACCCGCACGGCTTGCCTAACGATGATCATTACTCGACCGCCTACGATCTGGCATTGATTTTCCGTCAGGCGATGAATCATCCGATGTTCGCGGACATCGTGCGCACCCGCAACGCGGCCTTGCGGATCGAGTCGAGTCAGGGCCTATACGGCGACTGGCGCATGGTTCCAGTGGTTAACCATAATCGACTCCTGGGTTCCTACGAGGGGACGCTTGGCGGCAAGACCGGATTTACCCTTAAGGCCCGGCGCTGTTTTGTCGGCGAGGTGGATCGCGGTGGGGTCCGCTTGATCGTGGCCATTCTCAACAGCCCCAACAGCGGCGCCTTGTGGAATGACGCACGCAAGCTGCTCGATTATGGCTTTGCCCATTATGGCTTGGCATCGCCGCCGCCCGCGCCGCCGGAACCGCTGCCGATTCTGGTTCGGCGTGAACCGGCTGCGTCGTCGGACGAGGAAGAGAACGACGAGCCGATAGCGCGTCCGGCGCCGGTCGCGCGCGTGGCGATGATTCGTCCGGCGGCGCGCGAGGAGATCAAAGCCCCGATGCCGGATCGGCCACGGGAACCCATGGTGGTCAGAGCGGCTCCGTCCGTCAAGCCGGTAGTAGTCGCCGCGCGCACTCGGGAGATGGTCAGGCCGACGGTAGCGCCCCGTCCGATGGTGGCGGCCAAGCCGACCAAGCCGCTGGTTCTGGCGGCGGTCAAGCCGGCGGCGACCAAACCGGTAGTGGCGGCCAAGCCGACCAAGCCGCTGGTTCTGGCGGCGGTCAAGCCGGTGGATTCGCGCAAATTTGCCAAGTCGACCGGCATGGCGCCGGGCAAGCCGACGGTTCAACCGGTTAGGCCGGCGACCGCCGTGATCGCCAAGCCGGAGAAGCGGGAGATCGCCAAGGTTGCTGCCATTCGCGCCGAACCTCCGGCCAAGCTTCAGAAGGTGGCGATGACCAAGCGGTGAAGTTGAGAGATGACTTGAGACGCGGCCTGTACCGGGCGGGCCCAGGCAAAAAAGGCGATTTTCCAAATCGCCTTTTTTGTTAGCCGCCGAAAGCGGTTACTTGCGCTCGTTCAGCGGTGGGACATCACGACGCGGCGAGCCCACGTAGAGTTGCCGCGGCCGCCCGATTTTCTGCTCCTTTTCGGTGATCATTTCGATCCAGTGGCTGATCCAGCCTGCGGCGCGGGCGATGGCAAACATCACCGTGAACATCTCGACCGGGATCTTCAGCGCGCTGTAGATGATGCCGGAGTAGAAGTCCACATTGGGATACAGCTTGCGCTCGATAAAGTAGGGATCGCTCAGGGCGATTTCCTCCAGGCGCATGGCCAGATCGAGGCGCGGGTCGTGGCCATAGCTGTCCAGCACCTGATGGCAGACGTCCTTGATGATCCTGGCGCGGGGATCGAAGCTCTTGTAAACCCGATGGCCGAAACCCATCAACCGCACGCCGCTGTTCTTGTCCTTGACCTTGGCGATAAAGCTGTCGATGTTCGATACATCGCCGATCCGGTCCAGCATCCGGATCACCGCTTCATTGGCGCCGCCGTGCGCCGGCCCCCACAGGCAGGCGATGCCCGCGGCGATTGCCGCGTAGGGGTTGGTGCCCGAGGAGCCGGCCAGTCGCACGGTGGACGTGGAAGCGTTCTGCTCGTGGTCGGCATGCAGGGTAAACAGCACGTCCAACGCCCGCTCGGCCACTGGATTGACCTCATAACGCTTGCCGGGGAGGCTGAACATCATGTACAGCAGATTGCCGGTGTAGCTCAGGTCGTCGCGGGGATAGATCGAGGGATCGCCGATGCTGTGCTTGTAACAGGCGGCGGCGATGGTCGGCATCTTGGCGATCAGCCGGCGGGCGGTGACCATGCGGTCTTCGTAATCCTGAATATTGAGCCGGTCGTGGAAGAACGCGGAGAGCGAACTGACCACGGCCGTCATCATCGCCATCGGATGGGCGTCGTGATTGAAACCGTGAAAAAAGCGGCGCAGATTCTCGCGAATCCGGTTATGCCGGGCGATGCTGGTCTCGAAGATCTGCTTTTTTTCGGCGTTGGGCAACTCGCCGTAAAGCAGCAGGTAGCAGACTTCCAGGAAGTTGCACTGCTCAGCCAGTTGCTCGATGGGATGGCCACGATACAGCAATTCGCCCTTGTCGCCGTCCAGGTAGGTGATCGTGCTTTGGCAACTGGCGGTGGACATGAAACCGGGGTCGTAGGTGAAATAGCCAAACTCCTTGGCCAGTCTACCGATGTCCACTACGGGAGCGCCGTAGGTTGGCTCCAGAACCGGCATCTGCACCGTTTTTCCGTTGACATCATCCTTAAAGCTGATCGTTGTCATGCGGTAACCTCCAAAAGTGGGATGGTGGAGCCGGAACCGGTCTGGTATCGGCCGCCGCGGCTATCGTGGCCAACCAGCGGCATTCCGGCATTTATCAGCGTATTATTTGCCCTTTTTAAAGCAAGGTAATCATACATTAGGATGCCGCGTTGCCGCAAAAGCGACGCGCGGGACCGGGGGTGGCGGGAAAAGAAAAGGCATCGTTCAGGATGCCTTTGGGCAGTGGCGCCAGGAAAGGTTCAGGACAGGCCGTACTTGCGGCGGAAGCGATCCACGCGGCCGGCGGTGTCCACGATCTTTTGCTTGCCGGTGTAGAACGGGTGCGAGTGGCTGGACACTTCCACCTTGATCAGGGGATAGGTCTTGCCGTCGGTCCACTGGATGGTTTCCTTGGTGGAAATCGTGGACCGGGTGAGGAACGAGAAGTCGGTGGAGATATCCTGAAATACGACTTCGCGGTAGGTGGGGTGGATGTCTTTTTTCATGAATGCCAAAACCTTCGCGGTACGGTGGGCCGATCGGCGCCGGGGTGGCGCGTGGGCATGAGTCCCTGGCGGGCTCCTAAAGCGTTAAACTATAGCGAGTTTCGGGGTTAAGTCGCAAGGCCGCCCCCGCCTCAAATACCGATTTGCTCGGCCGTCGCCGAGCCGTCGCTGTTCTCCTTCAAGCTTTGTTGAGTGGAAATTTCGATGAGTCGCGAACCCAGGGTCGGTTTCGTCAGCCTCGGCTGCCCCAAGGCGCTGGTGGATTCCGAGCAAATTTTGACCCGGTTGCGGGCCGAGGGCTACGGGATCGCGCCGACCTATCCGGAAGCGGATTTGGTGGTCGTCAACACTTGCGGCTTCATCGACGCGGCGGTGGCCGAATCGCTGGACGCCATCGGCGAGGCGCTGGCGGAGAACGGCAAGGTCATCGTCACGGGCTGTCTGGGCGCGAAAGGCAGTGTGGTGCGCGACTTGCACCCGAGCGTGCTGGCGGTGACCGGCCCCCACGCCTGCGAGGAGGTGATGGCGGCGATTCACGCGCATCTGCCGCGGCCGCACGATCCGTTTGTTGATCTCGTGCCACCGCAGGGGATCAAGCTGACGCCCCGGCATTACGCCTATCTGAAAATCGCCGAGGGCTGCAATCACCGCTGCACCTTCTGCATCATTCCCCAATTGCGCGGCGATCTCGTCAGCCGGCCGGTCGGCGAGGTGCTGCGGGAGGCGGAGCATCTGGTCCGGGCCGGCGTGCGGGAACTGCTGGTGGTATCGCAGGATACCAGCGCCTACGGGCTGGACCTGCGCTATCGGACCGGATTCTGGAACGGCCGCCCGCTCAAGACCCATCTGACCTCATTGACCGCCGCCCTGGGCGAACTGGGCGCGTGGGTGCGGTTGCATTACGTCTATCCCTATCCCCACGTCGATGAACTCATCCCGCTGATGGCGGAAGGTCGGGTGCTGCCCTATATCGATGTCCCGTTGCAACACGCCAGTCCGCGCATTCTGAAAGCCATGAAGCGGCCGGCCAACGCCGATGATGCGCTCACCCGCATCCGCCGCTGGCGGGAGATGTGCCCCGATTTGACCCTGCGCAGCACCTTCGTCGTCGGCTTCCCTGGCGAAACCGAGGCCGATTTCGAGCAACTGCTGGCGTTTCTAGCAGCAGCGGAACTGGATCGAGTGGGGTGTTTCACCTATTCGCCGGTGGATGGGGCCGCCGCCAACGCCCTGCCCGATCCGGTGCCGGAGGAAGTCAAGCAGGAGCGACAGGCCCGCTTGATGGCGTTGCAGGCCAGGATCAGCGCCTGGCGGTTGCGACGCAAGGTCGGGCAAATTCTCAAGGTGCTGGTGGACGCGCATGACGGGGAGGGCGGGGCTATCGCCCGGTCCAGTGCCGACGCGCCGGAAATCGACGGCGTGGTGTTGATCGAGGAGGGCGCGGCCTTGCCGGTCGGCGAGTTCGCCGAGGTGCGGATCGTGGAGGCTGACGAACACGACCTCTATGCTGAAACGATTGTGGCGAAAGGAGATCCACCTGGTAGGGTTCACAAAAGGAGACGACGATAACTCTGACACTGACTTCACCTGCTTTCACCCACAACGGTGCGATGCCGGCCCGCCTGACCTGTGATGGCCAGGATCTGTCGCCGGAGCTGCGCTGGGCGGGCCTGCCCGCCGGAACCCAAAGTCTGGCCCTGATCGTAGACGACCCCGATGCGCCCGATCCCGCCGCGCCGCGCATGACCTGGGTCCACTGGGTGCTGTACAACATCCCGCCCGCCGCGACCGGCCTCGTGGAAGCCGTGGCTCCCGGCGATTTGCCGGCGGGGACCCGGCAGGGCCTGAACGACTGGGGACGCACCGGCTATGGCGGCCCGTGCCCGCCGATTGGTCGGCATCGCTACTTCCACAAGCTCTACGCGCTGGATGCGGTGTTGCCCGATCTGGGCAAGCCCGTCAAGGCGGCGCTGGAACAGGCGATGAAAGGCCACGTCCTGGCCAGCGCCGAACTGGTCGGAACCTATCAGCGTTCGCGCTGAGACCATTGAACTTTTTCGGATCGTCCCACTCTTATTCATCAAGCGTAAGCCCTTACGCCTGTCCGCTTCCCTCCCTGAGCGGGCTATATCCGGTTCGCTGAACTGGATACGATATTCGCCCCGGTTCCATTCCCCCTTGTAACCGGGGCTTCTTTTTGCCTGGCGGCCTTGAGAATCCCGTAACCGACCCCACTTCCGTTTAAGTCAATTGTGTACAATCCGGGTCAAACCGGGAGGCAACCGCATGGAATCATTGCATGGCACCACGGTGATCGCCGTGCGTCGCAACGGCCGGGTCGTGATCGGCGGCGACGGGCAGGTGACGCTGGGCAACACCGTGATGAAAGGCAACGCCCGCAAGGTGCGGCGGCTATACCAGAACAAGGTGATCGCTGGCTTCGCGGGCGGCACCGCCGACGCCTTCACCCTGTTCGAGCGTTTCGAGGGCAAGCTGGAAAAACATGGCGGCAATCTGACCCGCGCCGCGGTGGAACTGGCGAAGGACTGGCGCACCGACCGGATGCTGCGGCGCCTGGAGGCGTTGCTGATCGTCGCCGACCTCAGCGTAACCCTGATCATTTCCGGTAACGGCGACGTGATCGAGCCGGAACGCGATCTGGCGGCGATTGGTTCTGGCGGGGCCTATGCCCAGGCCGCTGCCCAGGCCCTGCTGGAACACACCGAACTGGATGCCCGGACCATCGTCGAGCAGGCCTTGAAAATTGCCGCCGGCATCTGCATCTACACCAACGGGAATTTGACCCTGGAAGAACTGGCGGGCGCATGATCCGAATTTCACCCCGGATCCGCCCGCCACGCTGTTTTCGCCCCACCCCCCAGACGGTAGCCGAGCCATGTCGGAGATGACCCCCCGAGAAATCGCCCAGGAACTGGACAAGCACATCATCGGCCAGGATGCGGCCAAGCGCGCCGTGGCCATTGCCCTGCGCAACCGCTGGCGGCGGATGCGGGTGGCGCCGGAACTGCGCAACGAAATCACCCCTAAGAACATTCTGATGATCGGCCCGACCGGCGTGGGCAAAACCGAAATCGCCCGCCGGCTGGCCAAGCTGGCCAATGCACCGTTCATCAAGGTCGAGGCGACCAAGTTCACCGAGGTCGGCTACGTGGGCCGCGACGTGGAATCCATCATCCGCGACCTGATGGACATGGCAGTGAAAATGGTGCGCGAGGAAGAGACCCAGAAGGTCTGCCACCGCGCCGAGGAAGCCGCCCAAGAGCGAGTACTGGATACCCTGCTGCCGCGCCCGCGGAACGTCGGTTTCGCCAACGAACCGCCTGCGCCGGATCACTCCGTCACCCGCCAGAAAATGCGCGAGCGCCTGCTCAAGAGCGAGTTGGATGACCGGGAAATCGAGATCGAGGTTTCCGCCCGGCCGGTGGGAGTGGAAATCATGGCCCCGCCCGGCATGGAAGAAATGACCAGCCAGTTGCAGAATTTGTTTCAGAATCTGAACAGTGGTCGTACCCGTACCCGCAAGCTCAAGGTCAAGGACGCCCTCAAGCTGCTCCAGGAAGAGGAAGCGGCCAAGATGATCAACGAGGAAGAACTGAAGCTGCGGGCGCTGGCAGCGGTCGAGCAGAACGGCATCGTGTTCATCGACGAGATCGACAAGGTCGCCAAGCGCGGCGAATACGGCGGTCCGGACGTGTCGCGCGAGGGGGTGCAACGCGATCTGCTGCCGCTGGTGGAAGGCTGCACCGTTTCGACCAAGTACGGCATGGTGCGCACCGACCATATTCTGTTCATCGCCTCCGGGGCGTTCCATCTGACCAAGCCCTCCGACCTGATCCCCGAGTTGCAGGGCCGGCTGCCGATCCGGGTGGAGCTGAATGCCCTGAGCACCGAAGATTTCGTGCGGATTCTGACCGAGCCGGATGCGTCGCTGACCGAACAGTACGCGGCGTTGCTGGGCACCGAGGAGGTCCAACTGGCGTTCGCGATGGACGGAGTGCGGCGCATCGCCGAGGTGGCCTATCAAGTCAATGAGCGCACCGAGAATATCGGCGCCCGCCGGCTGCACACGGTCATGGAACGGCTGCTGGAAACCGTCTCCTTCGAGGCGCCCGACCGTTCCGGCCAAGCGGTGACCGTGGATTGCGCCTATGTGGACGCCCATCTGGGCGAATTGATCAAGGACGAAGACTTGACCCGCTATATTCTGTGAGGCTTGGCCATGAGCATCCGCCCGACCGAAATCAAGCTGCACCAGGCGTCCCGGCTTCTGGAAGTCGCGTTCGAAGACGGCGCCCGTTTCGAGTTGCCCTGCGAATACCTGCGGGTATTTTCGCCCTCCGCCGAGGTGCGGGGTCACGGTCCAGGTACCGAAACGCTGGTGACCGGCAAGGAGCAGGTGAACATTACCGCCATCGAGCCGGTGGGCAATTACGCCGTCCGGTTGGTGTTCGACGATGGCCATTCGACCGGCTTGTACTCCTGGAACATCCTGTACGACCTCGGCCGGGATCGGGAAAGTCAGTGGCAGGACTATTTGCGCCGGCTGGCCGAGGCTGGCTATCAGCGCCAGGTTTGAATTTGCGTTTTTTATGAGGCGCCCGTAATCCATGGAACAACCCGAGACGACGCATTTCGGCTACCAGACGGTAGCCGCCAGCGAGAAAGCCCGCAAGGTGGCCGGCGTGTTCGATTCGGTCGCCAGTAAATACGATGTGATGAACGATTTGATGTCGCTGGGCATCCACCGGCTGTGGAAACGCTTCGCCATCGGCATCAGCGGGGTGCGGGCCGGGGACCGGGTGCTGGACCTGGCCGGCGGCACCGGCGATCTGACCAGCCGGATGCTGCCGCTGGTGGGGCTAAAAGGGCTGGTGGTGCTGTCCGACATCAACGCCAGCATGTTGAGCGAGGGCCGGCGGCGACTAGTGGACGAGGGCGTTATCGGCAATGTGGTCTACGCCCAGGTTGACGCCGAGCAACTGCCGTTTCCCGACAATACTTTTGACTGCATCACCATGGCCTTTGGGCTACGCAACGTGACTTACAAGGAACGGGCGCTGGCGGCGATGGTGCGCGCGCTCAAGCCGGGCGGGCGGGCGATCATTCTGGAATTCTCGCATCCAGTCGCGCCGGGCCTGAAGCCGGTCTATGACCTCTATTCGTTCACCGTGCTGCCGGCGCTGGGCAAGCTGGTGGCCAACGACGCCGCCAGCTATCGCTACCTGGCCGAATCCATCCGCATGCACCCGGATCAGGAGACGCTATTGCACATGATGGAGGCGGCGGGCTTCGAGCGCTGCCAGTACTTCAACTTGGCCGGCGGCGTGGTCGCGGTGCATCGCGGCTATAAGTTCTGAAGCTGGTTTCCTTCGGACTTGACCTCGAGAACTCCCATTTGACGCCCGCTGTCATCGCCGCTAGCCTGGAAGCCGTGCTCAACCCGGTGTTGCGGCTGGATCCCGATACCCAATCCCGCTTGGCCGCGTTGGAAGGCAAGGTGATCGCCATCGAACCGGAAGGCTTGGGGCTGACGCTCTATCTGTTGCCGGGCGCTCGTGGCGTCCGGGTGCTGGACCAGTACGCTGGCGAGCCAACCGTCCGCATCCGGGGTGCGCTGCTGACCCTGGCCCGACAATGGCGGGGTCGAGGAACTTCCGGTGAGGTGACCATCGAGGGCGATGCCACCGTCGGGCGGGAATTCCAGACCGCGCTGGCCCGCTTGGACATCGACTGGGAAGAACCGCTTTCCCGGTTGGTTGGCGATGCCGCCGCCCATCAGATGAGCCGATGCTGGCGGGACTTCCAGTCTTGGGGCCGGCGAACCAGCGATATCCTGCGGCGCGATGGCGGCGACTATCTCCAGCACGAATTGCGCGTATTGCCGCCACGCCCTGCGGTCGAGCAGTTCCTGAGCGCCGTGGATACCCTGCGCGAGGATGCCGACCGGCTGGCGGCGCGGATCGAGCGCCTGCGCCGGCGGCTGGCGCCCGGCGATCCCACCTGATCCCACTCCCTTCCGCCGAGACGCGCGAACGGCATGTTTGGTCCCGCCCAACTGTTGCGTATGTTGCACATCAACCGGGTGCTGGTGCGCCATGGTCTCGACGATATCGTTTTGGCTACCCACCTGTTCCGGCCCATCGGCTTCGTGCGCCATTTGTTGCCGTGGAACTGGGCGCCGCGCCAGGAGTTAAAGTTGTCGCGCGGCGAGCGCATCCGGCTGGCGTTGGAGGATTTGGGACCGATCTTCGTCAAGTTCGGCCAGATGCTGTCCACCCGCCGCGATCTGCTGCCCGACGACATTGCCCTGGAACTGGCCAAGCTCCAGGACCAAGTGCCGCCGTTCCCCGGCGAGCAGGCGCAGGCGATGGTCGAGAAAGCCTACGGTCAGCCGTTGGCAGCGGTGTTCGCCGAATTCGATCTGCAACCGCTGGCTTCGGCCTCCATCGCTCAGGTTCACGCCGCCCGGCTGCCGAACGGCCGCGAGGTGGTGGTCAAGGTGTTGCGGCCAGCGATTGACAAAGTCATCCGCCGCGATGTGGAACTGCTGTATATCGTTGCCAGTCTGGCCCAGCGCTACTGGAAGGAAGCGCGCCGGCTGCGACCGCTGGAAGTGGTGGCGGAATACGAAAAGACTATTCTGGACGAGCTGGATCTGGTGCGCGAAGCGGCCAACGCCAGCCACCTGCGGCGCAATTTTCAGGACTCGCCGATTCTGTACGTTCCCGAGATTTTTTGGCCGGAGACCCGCCGCGAGGTCATGGTGATGGAACGGATTCGGGGCATTCCGGTGGGTGACCTCGCCGAATTACGCCGGCGCGGCGCGGATATGAAGAAACTGTCGGAGCGGGGGGTGGAAATCTTTTTCACCCAAGTGTTCCGTGACAGCTTTTTCCATGCCGACATGCATCCCGGCAACATTTTCGTCAACGCCGACGATCCCGCCGATCCTCGCTATATCGCGGTGGATTTCGGCATCATTGGCACCCTCAGCCCCACCGACCAGCATTATCTAGCCGAGAACTTTCTGGCCTTCTTCCACCGTGACTACCGGCGGGTGGCCGAATTGCACATCGAATCGGGCTGGGTGCCGGCGGAAACCCGGGTGGATGAATTCGAATCCGCCATTCGTACCGTATCCGAGCCGATTTTCGACCGCCCGCTCAAGGACATCTCCTTCGGAGGGTTTCTGCTGGCCCTGTTCCAGACCGCGCGCCGCTTCAACATGGAGGTGCAGCCGCAACTGGTGTTGTTGCAGAAGACCCTGCTTAACATCGAGGGGCTGGGCCGGCAACTCGACCCCGAGCTGGATTTGTGGAAAACCGCCAAGCCGTTCCTGGAAAGCTGGATGCGCGACCGCGTTGGGCCGCTGTCGTTCCTCAACCGCGTCAAACGCCAAATCCCGCGCTGGGCCGATCAAACGCCGGATTTGCCCAATCTGGTTCATGGTCTGCTGCGGCGGGCCAGCGACGGCGAGATCACGGTGCGCTTGCACCGGCAGGAGGTAGAGCAACTGCGACGGGAACTGCGTCGGGCCAACCGGCGCAATTTTCATTCGACGGCGGGGGCAGCGCTGATGGTCAGCGCGGCGGTCATCCTGGGTTTCGACGCCCAGAGCGGCGTTAGCCTGTGGCATGGGCCGCTGCTGAGTTGGGTACTGGGCGGGATCGGGATTGGCCTGATTCTGAGCGCTTGGCCGCTGGATGGTTAAATTCGGAATCCGCAGATGAACACAGATTTTTTAAATTATTTATACGCTTACTACTGTTGCCACGAGCACCTGCAGGGCGAATTGCCGATTAAGCGCAAGCCTTTCTACTCATCTGTGAAAATCTGTGTAATCTGCGGATAACTGTTTTTTCCGGCTTGAAGCTCTTATGACCGCTGCAACGCGCTTTCGACCTCGTCGCGCTTGGTCCGGCCGCACAGAAGCTCGATCAGGCTCAAAGCGAAATCCATCGCCGTGCCCGGTCCACGCGAGGTGATGAACGTCCCGTCGCGCACCACGGCGGCGCTGCTCAGCCGGAGGTCGGTCTGCCCGTCGAGAATGCCGGGATAGGCGGTGGCTTCGCGGCCGTCCAGCAGGCCGGCGCTGGCCAGCACCTTCGGCGCGGCGCAGATGGCCGCCACATAGCGACCCTGTTCGGTCATTCGCCGCAGCAGCGCCGCGATCCGCCGATCCGCCTCCAGCCGCTGGGCGCCACCCAAACCCCCCGGCAGCGCCACCAAGTCGAAGTCCTGGTCCAACACTGCGTCCAGGGTGGTTTCGGGCAGCAACACCACGCCCCGCGAAGCGGTTACCGGGCCGGCTTCCAGCCCCGCCACCGTTACGGTGACGCCCGCCCGGCGAAACAAGTCGATGAGGGTAACGGCTTCCAGTTCCTCGCAACCTTGGGCGAGGGGGACAAGTGCGGTGGCCATGGATGGCGTCTCCTCTGGGTGGATGCAAGATTGGTGTTCAGCCGCTCTTGCGGGTTTGCAACAGGGTCATGCCCTTGAGCAGATTCAGGGCTTCGTACAGGGGATAGTCGCTTTGCGCCAGATCGCCGTCGGCGCCAATGGTCCTGACGTCAGGCGAGCTTTCCACCGGCGCGCTGTCGTCCGGGGTCTTGCCGTCGTTGCGCAGATGGCCGGTCAGGTCCGCTTCCTTGACGGTGTCCACATCGGTGCCGTCGGCGCCATTAGCGACCTTGAACGGCTTGAGCTTGATGTCCGGTTCGATGCCCGCGGCCTGAATGGAGCGGCCATTCGGCGTGTAGTAGCGGGCGGTGGTCAGCTTGACCGCCGTGCCGTTGCCCAGCGGCAGGATGGTTTGCACCGAGCCCTTGCCAAAGGTGCGCTCGCCGAGGATGAGCGCGCGGCGATGGTCCTGCAGCGCGCCGGCGACGATTTCCGAGGCCGAGGCGGAACCGCCGTTGACCAGCACCACCAGTGGCGCGCCCTTGAGCAGGTCGCCTGGGCTGGCCTTGAAACTCTGGTCGGAGCCGTTGCCGCGTCCCTTGGTCTGGACGATGGCGCCCTCCTCGAGAAAATCGTCGGCGACATCTACCGCACCGTTCAGCACCCCGCCCGGGTTGTTGCGCAGATCCAGCACCACGCCCCGCAGCGGTCCCTTGTTCTGCTGCTCGACCTCTTGCAGGGCCTGCCGCAGATTCTGGGCGGTCTTGGCCTGGAACTGGGTGATGCGCAGATAGCCGAATCCCGGCTCCAGCAGGCGGCTCTTGACGCTGCGGACCTGGATGACCTCCCGGATCAGCTTGATTTTGAGCGGCTTGCGCGCGCCTTCGCGCACGATGGTCAGGGTGATCGCCGTGTTCGGCTTGCCGCGCATCCGCTGGATCGCGTCCGAGAGCGGCATGCCCTTGACCGAGACGTCGTCCAGCCGGATGATCAGATCGCCGGCGCGGATGCCGGCCCGCTGGGCGGGGGTATCGTCGATCGGCGCGATCACCTTGAGAAACCCGTCTTCCTGGCCGACCTCGATGCCCAGGCCGCCGAACTCGCCGGAGGTGCCGATCTGCAAATCCTGGAACGCCTCGGCGTCCAGAAAGGCGGAATGCGGGTCGAGATTGCTCAACATGCCGCGAATGGCGTTTTCCAGCAGATCCTGGTCCTTGACCGGCTCGACGTAATCCTGTTTGACGGCGTCGAGCACGCCGGTGAACGTCCGCAACTCGTCCAGTGGCAGCTTGTTCTCCGGTGGCGCTTCCTTCTCGGCCCAGACCGTATGCACCGTCGTCAGCGAAACGCCTGCCAGAAAACTCAAAGCCAGCGCCAGACCGTGTCGGGTTGCAGCACTCATCTTCACTCCAAAAACCATTTTTGATTGCGGCCAGGGGATAACCGGGAATATTTAGCCCATTCCTTGCGTAAGACAACGGGATACGCCCGAAAATCGCGGCGGGGGTGGGAAAATTATTGCTAAATCAGGCGGCTTCGAAGGAAACCCCGCGCGCCGGTTTTTCCAGCCGGCGCCGGGGTGGCGCGGATGCGGGAGGATGGGCGATCGCGCTTACTTGGCCTTGCCCTGGTTGGCGACGGCGTCCATCAACTTCTTGAGTTCCTCGGGATCGGCGAGGTAGTAGTTCTTGATCGGCCGCAGGTTGGCGTCCAGTTCGTAGACCAGCGGCACCGCGGTAGGAACATTCAGAGCAATAATCGCCTCGTCGGACATGCTGTCCAGATACTTGATCAACGCCCGCAGGCTGTTGCCATGCGCGGCGATCGCCACCCGCTTGCCAGAGCGAATGGTTGGCACCAGGACGTCGTGCCAGTAGGGCAGCACCCGGTCGATCGTGGTCTTAAGGCTCTCGGTGGCCGGCAGCACACGCGGGTCAAGATCGGCATAGCGCGGATCGTTGGTGGGGAAGCGCGGGTCGGTCGGGTCTAGCGGCGGCGGCGGGATGTCGAAGCTGCGCCGCCAGATTTTCACCTGATCCTCGCCGTGCTTGGCGGCGGTTTCGGACTTGTTCAGGCCAGCCAGCGCGCCGTAATGGCGCTCGTTAAGCCGCCAGCTCCGATGCACCGGAATCCACGTCAGATCCATCTCGTCCAGCACGTTCCACAGGGTGTGGATGGCGCGCTTGAGCACCGACGTGTAAGCCACGTCAAAGACATAGCCTTCCTTCTTGAGAGTTTGGCCGGCTTTCTTCGCTTCCTGGACGCCTTTTTCGGACAGGTCCACGTCGATCCAGCCCGTGAAGCGGTTTTCCTTGTTCCATTGGCTTTCGCCGTGGCGGATCAGCACGATTTTATACATCGGATTCAAGCCTCCTCGTCGTTTAGCGGGGTTGTTGTCGTTATCGGATCCGGCGCGGGCGGCCCGGATCGCATGGAAATTTCACGCTGGAATCATACGCCTGGTCAGGCGATTGCGCCAGCCACGCCCCGCTTCCGGACGACCCTGCGGCCTTGGCAAATTCTTCTCAATACCGCTATATTCAGCTATGCTAATGAACCAAATTCCTGGACGAGGCGTGGTTGGAGCATGATGCGCGGCGAGTGCGCCAGCGTGGCGCGAAATGGCGTCCAATCCGGTTTCCCGCCGGATTTCCTGATGACCCGCGACGACGATATCGAGCGGGCCTCGCGCTCGCTCAAGGCGATGTCGCACCCGTTGCGGCTCAAGATTCTCTGCACCTTGGGCGACCAGGAAGCCAGCGTGCAAGATATCGTCGAGCAGGTCGGCACTTCCCAAAGCAACATTTCCCAGCATTTGGCCATCCTCCGTGGCAAGGATATCCTGACCTGCCGCAAGGACGCCAACCGGGTTTATTACCGGGTGGGCGACGCTCGCACTCTGCGCCTGATCGGCATGATGCGGGAAGTCTTCTGCGGGCGGGATTGAGTCTTGGCGCAGCGGGGTTTCCGACCTTCCCGGAATCCAGGATTAACCTTGCATATCTTTATGAGGTCCATGCATGAATAGCGAACGGATCGTCCGGATCATGGCCGGATCCTTCATTTTGCTGTCGCTGTTGTTCGGGGCGTCGGCCAGCCCGCTCTA
>Ga0209573_1001300_pt1 | contig 40217 bp, 25 predicted proteins | sample TNRBio252014_DNA_FD_185870 | JGI IMG/M metagenome (GOLD analysis project Ga0209573, IMG submission 185870) | Wastewater treatment Type I Accumulibacter community from EBPR Bioreactor in Madison, WI, USA - TNR Reactor_6/25/2014_ DNA (SPAdes)... | ecosystem: Engineered > Bioreactor > EBPR >...
CGGCAGCACGTCGGCGGCCGTGTCGCGCGGCGGGTTGAGGGTGATGTCCAGGCTGGTGCTCAGGCCCAGAGAGCGGGCGCGGCGAGCCACATCGGCCGCGGCCTCGCCGGCCAGGCCGGGCAGCGCGCCGATCGCGCCCAGGTGCAGGTGGTCGAAGGGGCGCAGCAGGCTGTCGGGCAGGTCGGCAGGGCTCAGGTGCGCGCACGCGCCGGGGAAGACGTAGAAGCTGCGCTCGCCGTTGCTGGTCACCAGGGCGGTGTTGATGGCCGTCGCCGCGGCCGCTGTGGGCAGCAGCGCCTGCGTGTCCACCCCGGCCGTTGCGAGCGCGTCTTGCAGCAGCCGGCCCAGCGAATCAACCCCAATACGGCCGGCCACCGCCGCGCGGCCATCCTCGGCGCGCAGCAGGCGGGCAAAGCCGACCGCCGCGGTCGCTGCGCAGCCGCCGATAGTCAGCGCCGCCCGATCGACAAAGCGGTTGCCGCCGGCCGGGGGCAAGTCGTCCACCGGGGCCAGCACCAGGTCGCCGCAGACAAAGCCGGCAGAGAGCACGTTCATCAGCATAACCTCCAGGTGCGCGCCATTGTAGCACCGCCGCAACGGACGGACAAGCGCCACCGTTTGACACGCGTTCCCCGCCCGTGCTAAAATTGCGCCGTCTTTGAACCCTAGCCGCCGCAGGAGGAGCACTGCCATGGATCGCACCGCCGATATTGTTGCCTCGGAGCATGAGGTCTATTACCCGTCGCCCGAAGTCGTCGCCCACGCCCATATCAAGGACTACGACGAAGTCTACGCCCGCGCCCTGCAGGATCCGCAGGGCTTTTGGGCTGAGCGGGCCAGCCATTTGGAATGGTACAAGCCCTGGGATCAGGTGCTGGACGAGTCGAACCCGCCGTTCTACAAGTGGTTCGTGGGCGGCCAGACCAACATCGTGCTCAATGCGCTGGACCGCCACGTCAAGACCTGGCGCAAGAACAAGCTGGCCCTGATCTGGGAGGGCGAGCCGGGCGAGAAGGTCACGCTCAGCTACCTGGGCCTGCAGCGCGAGGTCAACAAGTTCGCCAACGTGCTGCGCAGCATGGGCGTGCGCAAGGGCGACCGGGTGACGATCTACATGGGACGCATCCCCGAGCTGATGATCGCCATGCTGGCCTGCGCCAAGGTGGGCGCGGTACACTCGGTGGTCTACGGCGGCTTCAGCGAGCAGGCCCTGGCCGACCGCATCGAGGATGCCCAGAGCCGCGTGCTGATCACAGCCGATGGCGCCTGGCTGCGCGGCAAGACGGTCGATCTGAAGAAGATGGCCGACGAGGCCATCCACCGCTCCCCGGTGGTCGAACACGTCATCGTGGTCAAGCGCACTGGCCAGGAGGTCTACATGGAGGCCGGCCGCGATTACTGGTACCACGACCTGATGGCGCTGCCCATCGCCTCGGCCCAGAGCGCCACCGAGGTGATGGACGCCGAAGACCCGCTCTTCATCCTCTACACATCGGGCACCACCGGCAAGCCTAAAGGCTTGCTGCACACCCACGGCGGCTACTCGGTTTTCATCAGCACCACGCTGGCCTGGGCCTTCGATTTGAAAGAGGAGGACCGCTGGTGGTGTGCGGCCGATCCGGGCTGGATCACCGGCCACAGCTACATCGTCTATGCGCCGCTGATCCAGGGCGCCACCAGCTTCATGTACGAGGGCGCCCCCAACCACCCCTACCCCAACCGCTGGTGGAAGATGATCGAACACTACGGCATCACCATCCTCTACACCGCGCCCACGGCCATCCGCGGCCTGATGCGCTTTGGCGACGCCTGGCCGGCCCGCCATGACCTGAGCAGCCTGCGCATTCTGGGCAGCGTCGGCGAGCCGATCAACCCCGAGGCCTGGCGCTGGTACCACAACGTCATCGGCAAGGGCCAATGCCCGATCATCGACACCTGGTGGCAGACCGAGACCGGCGGCTTCATGATCACGCCGCTGCCCTCGACGCCGCTCAAGCCCGGCTCTGGCACCCGACCCTTCCCCGGCATCGAGGCCGACATCGTGGATGAGGACGGGCATTCGGTGGCGCCCAACGAGGACGGCTACCTGGTGATCAAGCGCCCCTGGCCCGGCATGGCCCGCACCGTCTACGGCGATCCGGCCCGCTACGTCAGCCAGTACTGGGAGCGCTTCCAGGAGCAGGGCTACTACCTGACCGGCGACTCGGCGCGCAAGGACGACGACGGCTACTACTGGATCATCGGCCGCATCGACGACGTGATCAAGGTCAGCGGCTACCGCCTGGGCACAGCCGAGGTGGAGAGCGCGCTGGTCAGCCATCCGGCTGTCGCTGAGGCGGCGGTGATCGGTATGCCTGACGAGGTGCGCGGCAATGTCATCTGGGCTTACTGCATCCTGCGCAGCGGCTTCGAGGGCAGCGACCGGCTGGTGGACGAGCTGAAGGACCACGTGCGCCACGAGACCGGTCCCATCGCCATGCCCAGCAAGATCGAGTTTGTGGATATGCTGCCCAAGACGCGCTCCGGCAAGATCATGCGCCGCGTGCTCAAGGCGCGGGCGCAGGGCAAGGATGCGGGCGACATTTCGACGTTGGAAGCATGACCCTATCCCGCTGATCGTCGCGGCGCCTTGCGCGACCTGGCGCGGGCGTCTGGTGGATCGTGTTTTGGTCAATCGAAACAACAGCCCGGCGCACGGCGCCGGGCTGTTGTGCTGGCTCAGAAGATGGCGCGTTTCGTGTCCCCCCCTACTGCGCAGCCGCCCTTTTCATGGCACAATGGATGCATCCTGGGCATGCAAGCCTCGGAATCTATCCGAAGGAGCTCTCACGCTGCAGATGTCTCAATCTATCCCTGCTTCCCACCTGGACCTGATCGAAGGACCGTTTTACGCCATCTTGACGACCCTCAACCCGAAAGGCGCCCCCGAGAACACCGTGGTCTGGTGCTCCTGGGACGGCCAGCACGTGCTGGTCAACACGGCCGACGGTCGGCGCAAGCCTCGCAACGTGCGGCGCGACCCGCGCGTCGCGCTGACGGTGATCGACCCTACCGACCCCTTTCGCTGGATCGATGTGCGCGGTGTGGTCGAGGAGATCGTTCCTGACCGCGACTACACCAACATCAATGCCCACGCCAAGCTTTATGCCGGGGCGGAGGAGTATTACGGCGGCTTTGCGCCGGCTGAGCGCCGCGGCACAGAAGAGCGCATTATCTTCAAGATCCGGCCTGAGCGGGTGTTACATTTCCCTGCACACAGTTAGGCGCAGGGTGGCAGAGCGCTGACCCCCCTACCCGGCCGACAAAAGCAGCCAGCGAGCATAAGCGATCAACGCGGTCATGATCAGCAAGAGCGCGTTGACGCTGGCTTCCTGATACTCCCGCCGCTGACCATGAAAGGTGCCGGCCATCAGCATCAGAATGGCCAGGCCAGCCGCCGCGACCGGTGTCAGCCAGGGATAGATGCCGGTGGCCACTGGCAGGACCAGTCCCAACGCGCCCAGGATTTCGGCGACGCCGATCACAGTGACCAAGGCGCGTGGCACGTCATTGACCCATTGGAACCGATCCTTGGCTAGCTCGTACTTGAAGACCCTCACCAGGCCCACAATCAGAAAGACCAGCGCCAGCACGACGGAGAAAACCCACACGAGGCTATTCATCAGATTACGATCCTTTCTTCAACCGGGGGAGAGTTCGCCACAAGCGCAGCCAGTGTACTACTTCTTGTCCCCAATGCGAAATGTGCTCCACCTGTGTGAAGCGCTTTGACGGTCGGGGCTGACCGTGCCATAATAGAGCCGATCAATCAGGCGCTTGCACTTTCGCTGGATACGAACTGATGTCACCTGCACGTCTTCATCTCCACCTGTTCGGCTCGTTTCGCCTGCTGCGGGGCGATCAGCCTGTCGCCGGCTTCGACCAGGCGCGCCTACAGCATCTGCTGGCTTTCCTGGCGTTGCAGCGCGCGCTGCCCATCTCCCGGCAGCAATTGGCTTTCACCTTTTGGCCGGATACCTCGGACCGACAGGCACGTAAAAACCTCCGAACGCTGCTCGCCCGGCTGCGCCAGGCGCTGCCCGAGGCCGATGAGTTTCTCTGCATCATGCCGCAGACGTTGCAATGGCGAGCCGCTGCGCCGGTCGTGCTGGATGTGGCCGAGTTTCAGGCCGCCCTGGATGCGGCGGCCACGGCGTCTGAAGCCGGCCGTTATCCCCAGGCCGCCACGGCGTTTGCCGCCGCCGTTGCCGTATACACAGGCGATTTGTTGCCCACCTGCTACGATGATTGGATTCTCCCCCTGCGCGAGCACCTGCGTCAGGCTTGCGGCGATGCCCTGGAACGGTTGGTGCTCTTGCTGGAAGAACAGCGCGATTACGCGGGAGCTCTCCCGTTCGCTCAGCGCTTGCTCCAGCACGATCCCCTGCACGAAGCCGCCTACGGCCATTTGATGCGCTTGCATCTGGCGCAAGGCAATCGGACGGAGGCTTTGCGCGCCTTCCACGCATGTGAAACGATGCTGAGGCGCGAGTTTGGCGCAGCGCCGAGGCGTGCGACCAGCGACCTGGTTGAAACGCTGCTTCGCATGGATAGCCGGCCATTGCCGGCCGCCCAGAAAGCAGCGGCCGCGCGGCCAGACGCACTGCCACTGGTTGGGCGGGAAAGTGAATGGTCGCTTTTGCTCTCCACGTGGCAAAAAGCGGCTGCCGGCCGGCCGCGAATCGTCCTGCTAACCGGCGAAGCCGGCATCGGCAAAACCCGTCTGGCCGAAGAGTTGGTCGCCTGGGTAGCCCGCCAGGGCGTTGCCACAGCCGTGGCGCATTGCTACCCGCCGGGAAGCGGCGGCGCTTTGGCCTACGCGCCGGTGGCGCAGTGGCTGCGCGCAGCGTCTATGCTGCCCCGCCTGGCTGCCCTGGATGACGCGTGGCTGGTCGAACTTGCGCGCCTGCAGCCGGCGCTGTTGAACAACCGCCCGCGGCTGGCGCGCCCTGGCCCGTTGACCGAGCCCTGGCAGCGCACGCGCCTTTTCGAGGCGCTGGCGCACGCCGTGCTTGGGTCCAAACGCGAGAGTCCAGGAACACTCCTGTTGCTCCTCGACGATCTGCACTGGGCTGATCGTGAGACCCTGGATTGGCTGCTCTATCTGCTTCATTTCGATCCCGACGCGCCCCTTCTGGTCGTAGCCACGCTGCGGGAGCATGAAGTAAGCATCAACCATCCTTGGACAGCATCCCGGCTGGCCTTGACGCGCGCCGGCCTGCTGCGCGAGGTAGCCCTGGCGCCGCTGGACGCAGGTGAAACCGCACGTCTGGCCGCCAGCGTTGCCGGTAAAACGCTGGCTCCCAGCGAAGCAGCCCAAATCTACCACGACACCGAAGGGAACCCACTGTTCGTGGTGGAAATGGTGCGAGCAGGCATGGTAGACAAGGAAGCAGGTAGCCAAGTAGACAAGGAAACGGGTAGACAAGTAGACAAGGAAGCAGGTAGACAAGTAGACAAGGAAACGGGTAGACGAGTAGACAAGGAAACGGGTAGACAAGTAGACAAGGAAGCAGGTAGACAAGTAGACAAGGAAGCAGGTAGACAAGTAGACAAGGAAACGGGTAGACAAGCGACGGATGGCCTTGTTTCCTTGTCTACTTCTCCCTTGTCTACTTCTGCCACCCTTCCGCCCAAGGTGCGTGCGGTGATTCAGTGGCGTCTGGCGCTGCTTTCGCCCGACGCGCGCACGCTGGCGCAGACGGCCGCCACAATCGGGCGCAAGTTCAGCCTGGACGTGTTGGCTCGCGCCAGCGGTCTGGCTGAGATCACTGTGTTGCAGCACCTGGACGAGCTGTGGCAGCGGCAGATCATCCGCACCCAGGATGGGGATGGCTATGACTTCAGCCACGATGGGATGCGAGCCGTGGCCTATGATGAGATGGGCCCGATCCAGCGCCGTGCGCACCATCTGCGCGTGGCCCAGGCCCTGGAGCAAGTTCACGCCGACGAGCTGGAGGCATACAGCGGCCAGATCGCTGCCCACTATGAACAAGCTGGCCAGCCGCAGCCCGCCGTCGTTTTCTATCGGCGCGCGGCTGCCGCGGCCCAGCAGATCTACGCCAACGCCGAGGCCGTGCGCCTCTATCGCCATCTGCTGGAAAGCCCGCTCAACGCCAGTTTGTCGCTGCAAGAGCGCTGTGCGCTGCTGTTGGCGCTGGGCGAAGTCTGGCAGGCTACCGGGTATTGGGTCAAGGCGCAAGCAGTCGACCAACAGGCTTTGGACGCGGCCGAGCGTCTCGACGACGTCCACCTGCAAGCCCAAGCCCAGGCTGCATTGGCCAGTGCGCTGCACTTGCAGGGCTATTACGATGAGGCGCTGGAGCGGCTGGCCAAGGCTGAGCAGAGCTTCCAGTCGATTGGCGAGTGGCGAGGTGTGGTCAGCGTGCTGGGGACCACCGGCCAGATCCACTGGTTCAGAGGCGATCACCCGCACGCCCAGGCGTCGCTGGAACGACAATACCAGATCGCCGCCGAGATTGGCGACGCGCGCGGCATGTGCGAAGCGCTCGAATCCCTGGGGATGGTCTTCGCGAGTCAAGGCGAGCGGGAGCGATCGGCCGAGTCTTGCTTGCAGGCCATTGCTATCGCCGAGACGCGGGACTACAAGCCGACCATCACGCGCGCGTCGATCACGCTGGGCAATGTGCGGCTGGCGCAGGCTGCGACGGAAGAAGCCGTTGGTTGGTACCTGCGCGCAGCGCTGCTGGCCCGGCAGATCGACGATCGACAGGCGCTGTCGTGGGCGCTGTCCAACATCGCGATGGTCCTGGCGAAGCGCGGCGACTATGCGCGCGCCCTGGCCGGCTACCAGCGCAGCTTGCGCAACGCCTGCGAGATCGGCGACCGCTGGACGGCCTGCCGGATTATCGGCAGCCTTGCGACGGTCTATGAGCGCCAGGGGTGGATGGAGTGGGCCGAACGCCTGTATCGAAAAGCGATCGACCTGGAGCTGTGGCTAGGCGCACCGGGTTATCTTCCAGGCATACTGGTCAGCCTGGCGCGACACTTGTTGGAACAAGGGCGTGCGGCCGAAGCGCAGTCGTTCCACCGCCAGGCGTCGGGGATGATGGCCAACGTAAGCGGTGGGCGGCTTTCCGGCGAGGAACTGCGCTTCGACCTGCGCGTGCTAGACGTCCGTCTGCGGTATGCGCTGGGCGAGCTGACGGCGACTGAAGCCAGGGCGGCGTTGCGCTCCCTGGCTTCAGAGATGGCCGCGCCGCTGCAGCAGGCGGCGGTGCAGTATGAACTGTGGCGTCTGGCGCCGGACGACGAAGCCGCACGGGCGAGCGCAGCCGCACTCTATCGCGCGCAGTACCAGGCGACGGGGGCAGAGGACTATCGCACGCGCTATCGAGAGCTCACCGGCGCCATGTTGCCCGACCTGGCGCCGCTGCCGGATGTCTCGGAACTGATCCCACTGAAGTTGAGCGATCCCTCCCATCTGGATCCAGAGGTTCTGCTGGCTGGTTTGGAGATAGCGCTCGAATAATGGGTTTGGCGAAGCCCTTTTGAAGCGCGACCTGTTGTACACTGGCGGTAGCAACTAACAAGCCAAACGCATTGGAACATGCGCAACGAAACAAAGGAGACCCATCATGTCTGTCATTACGATTTCGCGACAATTGGGCTGTGATGGCGACGAGGTAGCGCGGCTGCTGTGTCAGCGGCTGGGCTACACGCGCTTCGACAAGAAGTCCATGACCGAGCTGGGCCACGAGCTGGGAATGGACGCCGGCCTCATCGACCAGGCTACGGCCCCGCGGTCCGGGCCGCGCGGCCTGCTGGAGCGTTGGTTCGGCAATATCGAGACCCCGATGGGCGATCCCGGCAGTTGGACCTTCCAGGCTCGACAGGATGCCCGTGAGGCGATCTCGGTGGAACACCTCCGGCGGTTGATTGTTGGCGGCTACGAGAAGGGCAACACGGTCATCGTGGGCCGCGGCGGCATGGCTGCGCTGGCTGGCATGCCCAATGTGATCCATGTGCGCATCGTGGCGCCGCGCGATCTGCGGCTCAAGCGCGTGCAGGCGCGCGACAAGATCAGCGCCGAAGAGGCGGAACAGCGGGTCTACCAGCGCGATGTGACCGACGTGGAGTGGATCAAGCGCTACTTTGGCCTCGACGCGCACTCGCCTGAGCTTTTCGACCTGACCATCAACACCGCCAGGGTAACGCCAGAGTTCGCGGTCGATCTGATCGTCCAGACAATGCAGCATCTCGGCATCAAGCCCTAAACGCAAGCGGCTACCAACGACGATGCGGCATCGGTCGCTTGAGACGTGGGGCGGGTTGCCAACCTGCCCCACGTCTTCTTTTTCCTGGCGGCTGCCCACCGATCGATCGCAGCGCGCCTGTTAGAGCCTGGGCATTCAGCATAGCGTCAACAGAGTAACTGCACATAGGCGCCCGCACTTTTTCGACGATTCGTACATGACGACAAGCTCAGTTCAAGCGCCGGACGCCTCAATTGCTTCCTTATACCGTGTATTCAGCAAGCTTCATGCCCTCACGTTTTTCGCGCTGGCCCCATCTTTTAAGGTTCGGGGTATTGACAACAGATTATCGATATGATATAGTTTAGTCACTGAACGAACTAAGGGAGTTGTTATGCCAAAGATGCCATACGCCCATCAGAAAGACGCACGCCAACAGAATGCTTCGGCCTTGTTGCGTGACCTCTGGTATAACGCTCCGCTCTCCAAGGCCATGCTGGCGCAGCGCAACGGCCTGACCAAGGCGACAGTCTCCGCCATTTGTGGCCACCTCCTAACCCTCGGCCTGATCCAGGACAGCGGCCAGGACCGCAGCGGCCTTGGCCGGCCTGGCAATCTCCTCGAATTCAATTCATCGGCACGCTGTGCAATCGGCGTGGAAATCAGCACAAACTACTCGGCGGTCGTCCTGACCGACTTTGGCCATCAAGTCATTTGGCAACGCGCGGCGTTGATCGCGGTTGGCAGCAGCCAGGCGGCGGTCCTTGCCCATACAGAGGCGTTGATCGCCGAAGCCATCGATCAAGCCCGCGCCAGGGACATTCCCTTGCTGGGCATCGGCGTCGGGGTGCCGGGCATCGTGGACCCCGGCCCGGCGGGCCTCGTGAGCTCCACGGCCTTAGGCTGGAAGGAGGTGCCCCTCAAGCAGATCTGGGAGGAGTGTTATTCTTTGCCGGTGATCGTGGAGAACAAAGCCCGCGCGGCGGCGATGGCTGAGGCCATCAGCGGCAGCGCCCAGGACGCAACGAGCTTCGTCTACGTCAGCATCGGCACTGACGTACGGTCCAGCATCGAAGCCGCAGTGGTGACCGACGGCCAGGCGTACCAGGGCGCCCGTGGACTGGCAGTGGATGCCGGGCACATGATCCTCGACCCGGACGGGCCGCTCTGCTCGTGCGGACAGCGCGGCTGCTGGCAAGCGCTGGCCGATGTGGAACGCGAGGTTGGGCTGTTTCAAGAGCGACTGCTAGCTGGCGAGACCAGCGCGTTGGAGCTCGTGACAGCGCTCCAGGAGGGTACTCTGGAGCACCGGGCGATCCACCAGGCAGCCGTTGAGCGCGATGCCGTGGCGCTAGGGATCGTTCGTACGATCCTCGCTCACCACGCGCTGGGCATTACCAACCTGGTACGCTTGTTCGATCCGGAGTTGGTCGTCCTTGGCTATGCCAACCTGGCCCTTCCTGAGGCGTACAAGACTCGCATGAAGATCATCAGCGCCATTCCAGAGATCGATATTCCGAGCAACGTCCGAAGACAATTGGCTTACCGCGGCGTAGCGACGCCCACCATTGTCGATGCAACTTATGAATCCGACGCTTGTGTGCTGGGCGCAGCCGCTTTAGTGATCGACGAATTCATACGAACCCCGCCCACCCCTGCAAGCTAGCTCCCTGTGATCAGACGCCGTTATGACCGGCGGCTTACACCCACCCACTTATCTTTCATAGGAGAGTATCCCATGGCAGCAGCAGTTGAACCCCTTGGAACCTCTGTAGGTTCCGAACCCCCTCGCCTTTCCGCGGAGTACAAGAAGACGCGTCCCGCGGGCCTCTTTTCGTTCGCCATCGGCCAGGTGAGCGACAGCGCCGAAGGCGGCCTGGTCAACACCCTGTTCCCGGTGATCATGGATGCCTTGGCGCTGCCTCTGGGCGCGCTGGGCCAGCTTTCCAGCGTCAGAAACTTCGCGCGCATGCTCTTCGGCACCGCGTGGTCGATCCTGGCCGACAAGGTGGGCCGCAAGCTGATTCTCGTGCTGATGACTGGCGTGTGGGGCATCTGGACCGCGGCCGCCGGCCTGGCCCAGGACTACACTCAGTTGCTCATCCTTTATACCATCGGCGCTATCGGCACCGTGGCCGCTGAACCCATCACCAACGGCATCTTGACAGACATGTACGAGGACGACGAACGCGGCAAGGCCTTCGGCCTTCTGCGCAGCGTTGCCGTCCTCGCTGGTCTGTTCATCACCCCGCTCATCGGCCAATTGGCAAACATCCAGGACGGCTGGCGTTACGGCATGTTCATCATGGGCGGCATCAGCGTGCTCACCGGTATCCTGATCGCGATCTTCGTCAAGGAGCCGCCGCGCCGGATGGTGGGCGGCGAAGAGGCCCGCTTCAAGATGAAGGACATCGCCACGATCTTCAAGATCCCCACCGTCTGGTTGATCGCGGTCTCGCTGCTGTTCATCACTTCGATGGTCTTGTTCGCCTTCATGGTCACTTACTTCGTGAAGGTGCGTGGCTGGACTACCCCGCAGGGGGCCGTCCTCTATACCGTGTTCATGGCGGGCTTTGGCATCAGCGGCTTTTTCGGCGGCGTCTTGGGCGACTTCTTCGAGAAGCGGTTTGGGCCCAAGGGCCGCGTCATGCTCATGCAGCTGTACCTGGTGGCTTTCGCAGTCATGGGCTTCTTGATGACGCAGATCGACTGGGGCAAAACCCCGATCTTCTACGTGATCGTTTTTCTCACCGGTCTGGTCGGCTCGATCGGCTTTTCCGGCTGTGTTCTGCCGATGGTGGGATCGGTCTTGGAACCCCAGTATGCCGCCACTGGCTTCGCCGTGCTCTTCTCCTTCATCCAGGGGCTGATCACGGCCGTCTACCTGCTGTTCCTTGGCCCGCTGGCTGAGAGGTTGGGTGGTCTGCAGCCGGCGATATTCTGGATGTTCGTCGTGCCGTATCTGATCAACGCCGTCTGGTGGTTCGCCTTCTACCCCTTCTATCCCAAGGACGTAGCCCGGCGCAAGGCGCGCATGGCTGGCGAGCAAGTCTAGCCGATACCAGGGAGCCGGCAGGCCAAACGCTGGTTGAGTAGCCTTCCGAGGCATGCCGAAACCAGCGTTTGGCCCGCCGGCGGGTGCGAGCAAGTTGATTTCGATACGGTGGCCTACTCAATCCACTTGCTCGCACCCACCGGCTGAGCAGTAACAAGCAAAGTAGCAAAGTCCCTCATGGCAGCGCATGAGCACTCAGCGTGGAGGTGCAACCGTGCTTTACCCCGTTCAGAACAGCGTTCGCAACAAGCTTGACATCTCGGGCATCTGGGATTTCAAGACGGATCCCGACGGCATTGGCGAGGCCGCGGGGTGGGCCAATGGCCTGGCTGGATCTCGTCCCATGGCGACGCCTGGCAGTTGGAATGAGCAGTACGAGGATCTCTTCGGCTATCTCGGCCTGGCCTGGTACGTCAAGGGCGTCTACGTGCCGTCGAGCTGGCAGGGTCAGCGCATCTTCCTACGCGTCGGTTCAGCCGTCTACTTCGCCGTGGTCTACGTCAACGGGGTCAAGGTTGGCTCACACGAGGGCGGGCACCTGCCCTTCGCCTTCGACATCACCGACCAGATCAGGTGGGGCGAGGAAAACGTGGTCGCCATCAGCGTCGAGAACGAGCTGAAGCCCAGCCGCGTGCCCTCCGGCAACATGCCCGGCTCTGACATGAGCATGTTCATGGCCACCCCCAAGACCACGTATGACTTCTACCCCTTTGCCGGCATCCATCGGCCGGTGGTGCTCTACTCCGTCCCGCAGACCTACATCGAGGATATCACGGTTGTCACCACCATCGAGCCAGCAGCTCAGGTCAAAGTGACGGTCAAGCTGAACGCCGCAGTGGCGGGCAAGGGGTCCGTGCAGCTCAAGGGCGGCGACGCTGTGTGCGAGACCGACTTGGCTTTCAGCGACGGCCTGGCTGAGGCGACACTGACCGTACCCGATGCACGCCTGTGGTCGGACAAAGCCCCTTACCTTTACGATCTCACGGTTGCGGCCGAGGGCGACAGCTACAGCCTCAAGGTTGGCATCCGCACGATCGCGGTGGACGGCGGCAAGATTCTGCTCAACGGCCAGCCGGTCAAGCTGAATGGCTTTGGCCGGCACGAGGATTTCATAGGCAGCGGCAAGGGCCTGAACCTGCCGTTGGTGGTCAAGGATTATCAGCTCATGCGCTGGACCGGCGCCAACAGCTATCGCACCTCGCACTATCCCTACAGCGAGGAGGAGATGCAACTGGCCGACCGCGAGGGCTTCCTGATCATCGACGAGATCCCGGCTGTCAGCCTGCAGATGGCCGATGAGGCTAACAATCCTGAGCGCTTGCGCGTGTGCCTGCGGCAAATCGAGGAGATGATCGCGCGCGACAAGAATCACCCGTCGGTGGTCATGTGGTGCGTGGCCAATGAGCCGATGCCCAAGGGCTTTGGCGTGGGCGCGCTGGGCGAAAGCGATCCAGCCACGGAAGCGGTCAACCTGCCGGGCAAGGCGTTCCTCGAGACGGAGATCGCCCGCGCGCGTGAGCTGGATCCGACGCGCCTGGTGACGATCGTGACCGTGATGGGCGGCCCGCAGAACTGGATGGAGAAGTGCGACGTCGTCTGTATCAACCGCTATTGGGGTTGGTACACGCTGGGCGGTCAACTGGACATCGCGCGCCACAAACTCGCAGAGGAACTCGATCAACTCTGGCAGCGCTGGGGCAAACCGATCATCATGACCGAGTTCGGCGCTGACACCATTCCCGGCTTCCACGGCCACCCCAACGTCATGTGGACCGAGGAGTACCAGGCCGACTACATCCGTTTCCATCTGGAGGTGGCTGACGAGCGCGAGTTCGTCGCCGGCATGCAGGTGTGGAACTTTGCCGACTTCGCCGCAGTGCAGAGCCTGATGCGCGTGGGCGGCATTAACCACAAGGGCATCTTCACCCGTATCCGCACGCCCAAGATGGCCGCACATGTGCTGCGCGAGTTTTGGGCGAAGTAGGCAAGTAGGCAAGTAGGCAAGTAGGCAAGGACGAAGCAATCGAGGACCAAGGAGCAAGTCATTCTGGCGACCACTTTCGCCACCTTGTGTACTTGTTTCCTTGTCTACTTGTTTCCTTGTCTACCGTAATCAAGGAGGCACCATGAGTGTTCATCCCTTGGCTGGGCAGATCGCGCCCTATGAGTCGCTGATCAACGTCCCACGCCTGATTTCGGCTTATTATACCGGCCAACCGGACGTGAGCGAGCCTGCCCAGCGCGTCGCCTTTGGCACCTCTGGACACCGCGGCTCATCCCTCAATAACAGCTTCAACGAGGCCCATATTCTGGCCATCAGCCAGGCGATTGCTGAGTACCGCCAGGCGCAGGGCATCACTGGGCCGCTATACATCGGCATGGACACCCACGCCCTGTCGGAACCGGCCCTGGCGTCAGCGGTCGAGGTATTTGCCGCCAACGGTGTGGATGTTGTCGTTCAACAGGGCTTGGGGTACACCCCCACCCCCGTGATCTCACACGCCATCCTGGCCTACAACCGCGGCCGCACCACCGGCCTGGCCGACGGGGTTGTGATCACCCCCTCGCACAACCCGCCCGGCGATGGCGGCTTCAAGTACAATCCTCCTTCCGGCGGGCCAGCCGATACCGGCATCACCAAAACGGTCCAGGAGCGTGCGAATCAGATCATGGCCGATGGTTTGAAGGATGTCAAGCGCATGTCCTTCAAGAAGGCAATGGCTGCCCCGACCACGCATGAGCATGACTACGTGCAGCCTTACGTGGCCGATTTGGGCGCCGTCATCGACATGGCGGCCATCAAAGCGGCCGGCCTGAAGATTGGCGTCGATCCCATGGGCGGCGCAGGCGCGGCCTTCTGGGCGCCCATCGCCGAGACCTACGGGCTCAACCTGCACGTGGTCAATCCGCGCGTAGACCCCACCTTCTCGTTCATGACGCTGGACCACGACGGCAAGATTCGCATGGATTGCTCCTCGCCCTATGCGATGGCCAGCCTGGTCGGCCTGAAGGATCAGTTCGACATCGCCTTCGGCAACGACACCGACTACGACCGCCACGGCATCGTCACCCGCAGCGTCGGGCTGATGAACCCCAACCACTTCCTGGCCACCGCTATCTGGTACCTGTACCAGAACCGGCCGGGCTGGGGCCCAGACGTGGCCATCGGCAAGACGCTGGTCTCCAGCTCGATGATCGACCGCGTGGCGGCGCACCTGGGACGCACGCTGTGCGAGGTGCCCGTGGGCTTCAAGTACTTTGTCGATGGGCTGTTGGACGGCTCGTTTGGCTTTGGCGGCGAGGAAAGCGCCGGGGCTTCATTCCTGCGCCAGGATGGCACGGTCTGGACCACCGACAAGGACGGCTTCATCCTCGATTTGATTGCGGTCGAGATCCTGGCGGTGACTGGCCGCGATCCGGGCGAGCATTATCAGGAGCTAGAGCAACGGTTTGGCAAGGCCTGGTATGCCCGCAAGGACGCGCCTGTGACGACCGCTGGCAAAGCGATCCTTGCCAGCCTCTCCCCCGCCAAGGTGCAGGCCAGCACGCTGGCCGGCGACACGATTACCCACAAGCTGACCCAGGCGCCCTACAACGGCGCTGCCATCGGCGGGCTGAAAGTGGTGACTGACAACGGCTGGTTCGCGGCCCGGCCCTCCGGCACAGAAGACGTCTACAAGATCTACGCCGAGAGCTTCGTTAGCCAGGAACACCTGGAGCGGATCCAGGCCGAAGCGCAGTCGATCGTAGATGCGGCGCTGCAATAGCCGCGTTGTAAGCGTCCATTCAGCGCTACACGCTGTAATAAACCGAAGAGAACCCCATGGACTATACCATTCGCTTGATTCACCACAAAAAGCGCATCGCGCTGGTAGCGCACGACAACAAGAAACAGGACCTGTTGGAGTGGGCAGCCTTCAACAGATCGCTCTTGGTGGAGCATGACTTATACGCCACTGGCACGACGGGCAAGCTGCTTGAAGAAGTGCTCGGTACTACGGTGCATCGGTTTCAAAGCGGGCCTTTGGGCGGCGATCAGCAGATCGGCGCCAAGATCGCCGAGGACGAGATCGATTTCATGATCTTCTTCTGGGATCCCATGTCCCAGCAGCCCCATGATACGGATGTCAAGGCCCTGTTGCGCATCGCCGTGGTGTGGAACATCCCGGTTGCCTGCAATCGCGCCTCGGCCGACTTCATGATTTCGTCATCCCTGATGACCGGCGAGTACCAGCGACTGGTCGTAGACTATCGGCCCTATCGGGAACGCCAGGTTGAAGCATTGGTCGCGGATAAGATGAACGAGCTGGAGAGCGAGGCGCTCGTGGCCGACGGATCGGAGTAGACCGGTCCAGCGCAGGCTCCCAGCCCTAACTTTTTCGTGACTATTCAGCCATAGGTGCCGGGCATTTGAATCTGCGCTTGCACGGATGTCCGCAATGCCGACTCAGGCCCACAAATCGATCGCAAGTGCCCGGCACCTGAATAGTTACACTTTTTCTTTTTTGGTGTCAGGAGACAAGCTATGAGCGTGTTGACCCTCATTCTGGCTGGCGGAGCCGGCAGCCGCCTCAGCATCTTGGGCGAGAAGCGAGCCAAGCCCGCCGTGCCCTTTGCCGGCAAGTACCGCATCATCGACTTTCCGCTCTCTAACGCCGTCAATTCGGATCTGTATCGCATCGCGGTGTTGACCCAGTTTCGCCCCCATTCCATGGTGGAGCACATGGGCATCGGCGATCCCTGGGATCTGAACCGCCGTCCACCCAATGGCTTGCACATCTGGCAGCCCTTCCGCGGCCGGTCGGACCAGGATTGGTACCGCGGCACGGCCGATGCGCTCTATCAGAACCGCGGCTTCATTGCCGGCGACGGCAGCGACACGCTGCTGATCCTCTCTGGCGACCACATCTACAAGCAGGACTACCGCGACCTGCTGCGTTTTCACCAGGATAAGAACGCCGACCTGACGGTGGCCGTGATGAACGTGCCCCAGGAAGAGGTCAGCCGCTTCGGGATCATGAGCGTCGACGCCGGCCAGAAGATCATCCGCTTTGTCGAGAAGCCGAAGCGGTCTGACAGCACGCTGGCTTCCATGGGCATCTACGTCTTCAACACCAAGTTCCTGCTCAATCTGCTGGAGGAAGACGCCCTGGACAAGGGTTCCGCCCATGACTTCGGCAAGAACATCATTCCGCAGATCGTCGAGGCGGGCCGGGCCTATGCCTATCCTTTCCTCGGCTACTGGGTAGATGTCGGCACCATCCAGGCCTACTGGGAGACCAGCATGGCGCTCCTGGACGAGAATCCAGGGCTGGACCTGTACGACTCGAACTGGGTGATCCATACCCGTTCGGAGGAGCGACCGCCTGTCAAGTGTACCCCGCCCGGCGAGCTGATCAATAGCATGGCCTCCAACGGCTGCGTGATCCAGGGTACGGTGATCAACAGCGTGTTATCGCCTGGCGTGCGGGTCGAGAAGGGCGCGGTGGTGCGCGACTCGGTGATCATGAACGACACCGTCGTTCGAGCGGGCGCGGTGATCAACCGCTGCATCCTGGACAAAGAGATCGAGGTAGGCGCCAACGCCCAGTTGGGCGCAGGCAGCGATAACACCCCCAACAAGCTTGATCCCGATAAGATCAACACGGGCATTACGATTGTCGGCAAGCGAGCCCAGATCCCGGTCGGCGCTGTCATCGGCCGCAACTGCCGCATCGATCCGTCTACTACTCACGACGATTACGAGTCGGTCGAAGTGCCGGCCGGCGAGTCGGTCGTCAAGAAGGCCGCGACGAGCTAGTGTAGCGTCAATCATGATTTGAGGAGTTCGCATGCCCACATGCGAACCCGGCGTCTGGGGACGCCTACCCCTCAAATGAGCATTGACACGACACGAATGCTTACCGAAAAGGAGCAGCACCTTGAGCGCTATCCCTCATGCAGCCCAAAAGCTGATCGACTTCCAGCCGCAGCATGCCTTTTTCGTAGGGATTGACTCTGATGGTTGCGCGTTCGACGCGATGGAGTTGAAGCAGAAGGAGTGCTTCATCCCCAGCACCATCAGGGTCTGGGATCTCCAGCCGATCTCCAAGGTCGCGCGCGAGACCGCCGAGTGGGTCAACCTCTACTCCAGATGGCGCGGGGCGAATCGCTGGCCGGCCCTGGTCAAAACATTCGCGCTGCTGGCCGAACGGCCCGAAGTGCAAGCGCGTGGGGCGAAAGTTCCTGAAGGCAAAGCGCTCAAGGCGTTCATCGATTCAGGCTATGCGCCGAGCGAGGCCGGGTTGAAGGCCTACATCGCCGCCGGCCATCCGGACGAGGAACTGTGGCGCGGGCTGGAGTGGACGCGGGCCATCGACGCTTCCGTCGCTGCGACGGTGCGCAACGTGCCGCCCTTCCCCTTGGTGCGCGAAAGCCTGCAGAAGCTGCACGATAAGGCCGACCTGGTGGTAGTCTCGACCACGGCCTCCGATGCGCTGCAACGCGAGTGGGGCGAGCACGGTCTGGCCCAGTACATGGCAGTGATGGCCGGGCAGGACATGGGCACGAAGCGCCAGCACCTCGAGTACGCGGCCAAGGGTAAGTACCCGGATGATCGTATCCTGATGATCGGCGATGCGCTGGGCGACTGCGACGCGGCGCACGCCGTGAATGCGCTGTACTACCCCATCCTGCCGGGCGCCGAGGAGCTGTCCTGGCAGCGCTTCTACGAGGAGGCGTCGGACAAGTTCCTCAACGGCGCCTATGCCGGCGCATACGAGGCTGCGCTGCTGGCCGAGTTCGAAGCGCTGCTCTCAGACACGCCGCCGTGGCGGAAGTAGACAAGGTAGCAAGTATACAAGTAGACAAGGAAATGAGCATACTTGTCTACGTGTCTACTTGTCTACGTGTCTACGTGTCTACTTGTCCACTTGTCTACTTTCAACATCGCTCAAAGGAGAGTCATGATGATAGATCTCACAGCAAAACCGTATAGCCTGGACGACGAGGGCATCCAGTGGGTAGAACAGACAATCGCTGCGATGACCGTCGAAGAGAAGATCGGCCAACTCTTCGTCAACATGGGCGCCAGCCGCACCTATGAGTATCTCACCGATGCGCTGGCGAAGTACAAGTTTGGCGCCGTGCGCTACAACCCTGGCCCGGCTGCCGAAGTGCATGAGCAGAACCGCATTCTGCAAGAGAACTCGAAGATTCCCTTGCTGATCGCCTCCAACGCCGAGGCCGGTGGCAACGGGGCCTGCACCGATGGCACCTATGTCGGCTATCCCATCAAGCTGGGCGCCACCAACGACCCGCAGTGGGCCTATGAGATGGGCCGCATCTCCGGCGTCGAGTCCTCGGCCATCGGCTGCAACTGGGCCTTTGCGCCGGTGGTCGACCTGCTGCTGAACTGGCGCAACCCGATCATCTCCAACCGCGCCTTCGGCGCCGACCCCGACCTGGTGCTAGCCTCCGGCAAGGCTTATCTGCGCGGTATGGCCGAGTCCGGCGTCGCCTGCGCCATGAAGCACTTCCCCGGCGACGGTGTGGACGAGCGCGATCATCACCTGTCGTCGTCGGTGAACTCCATGAGCATGGAGCAGTGGGATGCGACCTTCGGCAAGGTCTACGCCGGCATGATCGATGCGGGCGTGCAGTCCATCATGATCGGGCACATCATGTTGCCGGCCTACCAGGAACATTTCAACCCCGGCATGAAAGACTCCGACCTGCTGCCGGCCTCTTTGTGCAAGGAGTTGACAACCGACCTGCTCAAGGGCAAGCTGGGCTTCAACGGCCTGGTCGTTACCGACGCCTCACACATGGTGGGCATGACCTCGGCCATGCCGCGGCGCCTCGTCCTCCCGACCGCCATCGCAGCCGGCTGTGACCTCTTCCTCTTCTTCAACGACCCTGACGAAGACCTGCGATGGATGCAGGAAGGCTACGAGAACGGCATCATCACCGAAGAGCGACTCCAGGAGGCGTTGCGCGCCATCCTGGGCTTGAAGGCTGCGCTGGGCCTGCACAAGAAAGCCAAGCAGGACATCGTTGAACCGGCTGTGACGGCGCTGCCGAAGATCGGCCTGCCGGCAAACAAAGCGATCGCCGCCCAGGTCACCGACCAGGCCATCACCCTCGCCAAGAACGTCCAGGATGGCGTCCTGCCCGTCACCCCAGAACGCTACCCGCGCATCCTGATCATCCCGGTGAAGGGTCCGCCCAACGCGGCTGCCTCTATCTTTGGCGGCGGCGGGCCTCCCCCGTGGGAAACCTTCGCTGAGGAGCTTCGCAAGGCTGGCCACCAGGTTGAGATCTTCGAGTCGGCGATTGACAGGTTGCTCAAGCTGCCTGAAGAGGAGCGCGCCAAGGGTCTACGCAACATGTACGCAGGCAAGGCGCCGGTCTCGGGTCTTACCAGCAAGTACGACCTCGTCATCAACGTGGCCCAGGTCGTAGGCGGCATGCAGCCGGTGGAGCGCGTCAGTTGGCCAGCTTCAAAGGGCACGCCTGACCTGCCGTGGTACGTCCATGAGATCCCGACAATCCTGATCTCGTTCTCCACACCTTTCCTGCTGGCCGATGCGCCGGCGGTCAAGTGCATGATCAACGCGTATGACGGCCGCGCGGACACGATCGCGGCGACGGCCGCCAAGCTTACCCAAGGCGTCGAGGCGTTCAAGGGCGTCAGCCCGGTGGATGTGTTCTGCGGTTTCCCGGATACGAGGCTCTAAAGCGAGAGCAGAGGACGAGTCCTCCCCTGCTCCATGTTCAATCCAAAGGAGAATCACGATGGCTAAAGCACCTGCCAAAGTTCCAGCAGCAGCCCACGTGCTGATCGATTTCAAGCCCCAGCATGGCTACTTTGTCGGCATCGACTCCGACGGCTGCGCTTTCGATGCGATGGAGCTCAAACACAAGGAATGCTTCATCCCCACTATCGTCCGAGTCTGGGGACTCCAGGCGGTCTCCAAGTACACGCGCGAGACCTGCGAGTTCGTCAATCTGTACTCCAAGACGCGCGGCCTGAACCGCTGGATCGCGCTGTCCAGGGTTTTCGATCTGCTGCGGGAACGCCCCGAGGTGACCGCGCGCGGCGCGAAAGTGCCCAAGGGTGACAAGATCAAGGAGTTTATCGACTCAGGCTATCCGCTGAGCCATGCCGGCATGGTCCAATACGCGGCCGATCACCCGCATCCCGAGCTGGAACAGGCCGTGCAATGGTCGATGGCCGTTGACGAGGCCATCGAAGCCATGGTGCATGGCGTGCCGCCTTTCCCCTGGGTGCGCGAGAGCCTGCAGGAGATGCAGGGCCAGGTGGATTTGATGGTGGTGTCGGCCACGCCCGTCGAAGCGTTGGAGCGCGAGTGGGGCGAGAACGGCATCGCCCAGTACATGACTGTGATTGCCGGCCAGGAGATGGGCACGAAGCTACAGCATCTCCAGTTCGCCGCCAAGGGCAAATACGACGACGACCACATCCTTTTGATCGGCGATGCGCCAGGCGACCGCGACGCGGCCAAGGGAGCGGGCGTGCTCTATTATCCCATCAATCCAGGCGCCGAGGATAAGTCCTGGAAGCGCTTCTACCATGAGGCGTTTGGCAAGTTCCTGGACGGCACCTATGAGGGCGCCTACGAGGCTTCGCTGATCGCCGAGTTCGAGAAGCTGCTGCCAGAAATGCCGCCGTGGCAGAAGCTGAGCCGAGTTGAGTGGGACGACTAGCATAGTTGAAGATTCAAGCTGCGCGTCAGCCACCTGTAACCTTTGGCCTGCCGCCGGGTGCGAGTACGCTCGCCTTCGGCGTCGATACTTGCACCTGTGCTGCGCTTTGCGAAGCACTCCGGAGTGGGCCGGCGCAAGTGCAGGTGTACGGCAGCCTACTCAATCAACGTGCTCGCACCCGGCGGCTGAATAGTTACCAACCTGTAATCTGTAGCAGGAGAACCTACCCATGCCAAGACTCGTAGACCTCACCGCCAAGCCCTACAATCTGTCAGCAGAACAGATCAAGTGGGTCGAAGACACCCTCGCGGCCATGACGCCCGAGGAGAAGTGCGGCCAGTTGTTCACCAGTCTGTTCTGGTTCGGGCCAGACACCTTCAGCGGGAATGCCTTCACCAACGAGCAGATCCTGGAAAAATACCATATCGGCGGCGCCCGCTGGCAGGGCGGCGATGCCAAAGCCTGCCAGGACCTGTTGAACAGCTTGCAGAAAGCCTCGAAGGTTCCCTTGCTGATTGCCGCCAACTGCGATGCCGGCGGCAACGGCGCCTGTTCGGACGGCACCTACATCGCCTCAGGCGCGCAATGCGAGGCATCCGGCGACCCCACCGTGGCCTACAACGCCGGCTACGTGTCGGCCCGGGAAGCGGGCGCGCTGGGCGTCAATGTCAACTTTGATCCCTGCGTGGATATCCTGTTCAACTGGCGCAACACCATCGTCAACACGCGCGCCTACGGCACCGACCCCGACACCGTGATCAAGTACACCAGCGCGTACATCGATGGCTACCGCGCCGGCGCCGGCGGCAACATGGTCACCTGCATCAAGCACTTCCCCGGCGATGGCACCGAAGAGCGCGACCAACACCTGGTGCTGGGCGTGAACGAGCTCTCTCCTGAGGAATGGGATGCCTCCTTCGGCCGCGTCTATAGTCACCACATCGACAACGGCGTCGAGATGTTCATGGCCGGCCACATCGCAGTCCCGCACTATCAGAAGAAGCTTGATCCGACGCTGCAAGACAAGGACATCCTGCCGGCAACCCTGGCCGAAGAGCTGATCATGGGCCTGTTGAAGGAACAACTCGGCTTCAATGGTATGGTCATCACCGACGCCAGCCACATGCTGGGCATGCGTTCTGCCATGCGCCGCGAGGATTACGTGCCCCGTGCAATCGCCGCCGGCTGTGACATGTTCCTCTTCTTCAACGATATCGACGAAGACTTCAGCTTCATGCTGAACGGCTACCGGAAGGGCGTCATCAGCGAAGAGCGCATGAACGACGCGGTCCGTCGGGTGCTGGGCTTGAAGGCGAAGCTGAACCTGCACGTCAAGCAGGCCGAGGGCACACTGCTGAAGCAGCCCGAAGATCTGGCGGTCGTTGGCTGCGCCGAACACCTGGCGATGCGGGCAGATGCCGCCGACAAGGGGATCACGCTCGTCAAGAACACCCTGGACCAGCTTCCGATCCGGCCCGAGACTCATCGGCGTATCCGCCTCTACCACCTGACCGGCGAGAAAGGCGGCATCTACACGTCCGCGAAATCCCTGGAGACCTTCGTGGAAGAGCTAACCAGGCGGGGCTTCGAAGTCACGGTGAACGATGGCTCCTCGCGGGTGATCGGATCCACGCTGGCGTACCGCGAGAACGTCGATGCGGCCCTGATCGTGGCTGACATCGTCGGCTACGGCGCGCAAAACAACTATCGCATCCAATGGAAGACCGCCATGAGCAACGAGTGCCCCTGGTACATCTGGGAGGCGCCGACGGTCATGGTGTCGCTGAACTTCACCACCCATCTGCACGATGCGACGATGGTCAAGTGTTACATCAATGCTTACCACAGCAATCCAGAGATCATCAAGCAGGTGGTCGACAAGATCATGGGCGAGTCCGAGTTCAAGGGCACGCCTAACGATCTAGTTTGGGCCGATAAGTGGCAGGCGAGGTTGTGAGAGGTACACAAGTAGCCAAGGATACAAGTAGCCAAGGATACAAGTAGACAAGGAAACAAGGAAACAAGTAGACAAGGATACAAGGGAGAGTGAGACGCCGCAAACACAATCGGGCACCTTGTCTACCTGTCTACCTGTCTACCCTGCCTACTTGTCTACCTGTCTACTTGTCTACCTGTCTACTTGCCTACTTGCCTACTTGCCTACCTGTCTACCCTGCCTGCGAGGAGGTTAGATGTCACCACAAACAACCCTCTTGGCTCCCGATCGGTTCTTTGACCCTGAGCCTGGGCAGCGGCGCGTGGCGCGGGAGTTGTACGCTGCCATTGCCGACCTGCCCATCGTCTGCCCGCACGGCCACGTCGATCCGCGGCTGCTGGCCGACGACCATGCAACCTTCGGCACGCCGACCGATCTGTTCATCATCCCCGACCACTATGTCTTCCGCATGCTCTACTCGCAGGGCGTTGCCCTGGAGGCGTTGGGCATCCCGCGGCGCGACGGCGGCCCGGTCGAGACGGATCATCGCGCCATCTGGCAGGCCTTCGCCGATCACTTCACCCTCTTCCGCGGCACGCCCAGCGGCGTCTGGCTGGCGCACGAGCTGCACGAGGTGTTCGGCATCCAGCACAGGCTCAGCAGCGCCACGGCGCAGGCCATCTACGACGAGCTGGCTGACAAGCTGGCCCGGCCCGAGTATAGCCCGCGCGCGCTGTTCGAGCGCTTCAAGATCGAGGTGCTCTGCACCACGGACGCCGCCAGCGATCCGCTGGTCTGGCACCAGGCAATCAAGGACTCCGGCTGGACAGGCGTCGTGCGCCCCACCTTCCGACCCGACGCGGTGGTCAACCTGGAGACGGTTGGCTGGCGAGCGCATCTCGACGCCCTGGGCCAGGCCGTCGGCCGCGAGATCACTTCGGTTCCAGCCCTCGTCGCAGCGCTGGAGGAGCGCCGGGCGTTCTTCAAACGCATGGGCGCCAAGGCCACTGACCACGGCGTGGTGTCGGCCTACACCGGTGTTCTGTCGGCTGCCGAGGCCGACGCGATCTTTGCCCGCGCCCTGGCGGGCGAGGCAACGGCTGAGGATGCGCAGCGCTTCACCGGCCACATGCTGATCGAGATGGCGCGCATGAGTGTGGAGGATGGGCTGGTGATGCAACTGCACGCCGGCACCTACCGCAACCACAACGCGACCGTGTTCGAGCGCTTTGGCGCGGACAAGGGCGCTGACATCCCGATTGCGGCCGAGTTCGTCCATAACCTCAAGCCGCTGCTGGACCGCTTTGGCAACGACCCACGTCTGACGCTGATCCTCTTCTGCATGGACGAGACGACCTACGCGCGTGAGCTGGCGCCGCTGGCCGGGCACTACCCTTCCCTCAAGCTGGGCCCGCCCTGGTGGTTCCACGATAGCCTGAACGGCATGGCCCGCTACTTCGATCAGGTGATGGAGACGGCTGGGCTGTACAACACAGCCGGCTTCAACGACGACACGCGCGCCTTCTGCTCGATCCCGGCCCGGCACGATGTGTGGCGGCGCGCCTCGGCCAACTGGCTGGCTGGCCTGGTGGTGCGCGGGCTGATCGACCAAGCTGAAGCGGCCGAGATGGCGCCCGACATGGCCAACGGGTTGGCCCGACGCGTCTATCGGCTATGAAAGAACCCAGGGATTGGAAATCCCTGGCTGACAGCACGAAGGCCCCTCAGGGCCTGGCGGAAAGTTTGTGTTGTCAGCCGGTGAAATCCATGCACCGGGCTCTTGAGGTGACACGATGATCGGTCTCGACCTGGGCACGACAAACTGCAAAGCGGTGCTGCTGGATGCCGATGGCCACGTGCGGGCGAAAGCCTCAGCCGGCTACAGCTTGCAGATCCCGCAGCCCGGCTGGGCTGAGCAAGACGTCAGGCATGTGTGGGCAGCCGCCAAGAAGGTGCTGGCCGCAGTGGCGGACGCGGCGCCAGCCCCGCCGCAGGGCATCTGCTTCAGCGGCGCCATGCACAGCCTGTTCCCGGTGGCAGATGACGCCGGCACGCCGCTGGCGAATGCCATGACCTGGGCCGACGCGCGGGCAACCGTCGTGCATAAGGGGCTGGTCGCCGACGCCGACACCCACGCCCTCTACCGGCGCACAGGCTGCCCGGTGCATTCGACCTACCATCTGCAACGCCTGCGCTGGTGGCGTCGGGCCGAGCCAGAGATAGCGCAGCAGGCTTATCTTTGGGTGGGCCTGAAGGACTGGATTCTGCACGCGCTGACGGGCGTCTGGGCCACGGACCTGAGCCTGGCCTCCACCACCGGGCTGCTCAACCTGCACACCATGGCCTGGGATACCGAGGTGCTGGAGTTGGCAGGTGTGCTGCCTGGTCGCCTGCCGGGTCTGGTCGCGCCGTCGGCCGTCGTGGGCGGCCTGACCGCTGCGGCCGCAGCCGCCACCGGGCTGCCGGCCGGGCTGCCGGTGATCGCCGGCGGCAGCGACGGCGCCATGGCCAGCTTGGGCACCGGCATTGCAGCGCCCGGCCAGATGGTCATCACGGTTGGCACCAGCGGCGCTGTGCGCAAGGTCGTGGCCGAACCCTGGTTCGATCCGGCCGAGCGCACCTGGTGCTATCTGCTGGCCGGCAACCGCTGGATCGTCGGCGGCGCCATCAACAACGGCGGGCTGGCCTTGCAGTGGGTGCGCGAGAAGCTCTATCCTGACTTGGCTGGCGAGGCCGGCTACGACCAATTGGCGCGGGACGCGCAGACTGTCCCGCCGGGCGCAGAGGGCGTCTTCCTGCTGCCCTACTTTGCCGGCGAGCGCAGTCCCCACTGGGCGCCCAGCGACCGCGGCATGCTCTACGGCCTGGGCATGGAGCACACCCGCAAGCACATGGCGCGCGCGGCCATGGAGGGCGTGGCCAACTGCCTGGCCGACGTAAGGGATGCGCTGTACGGCTCCGAAACGACCGAAGAGGTCGTGCGCCTGACCGGTGGAATCACACGCACGCCGCTGTGGGTGCAGATTCTGGCTGACGTGCTGGGAGTCCCGCTGATGGCGCTGGAGGTGGCCGACACGTCCGCATCTGGCGCGGCGCTGCTGGGCATGCACGCCCTGGGCCTCATCCGTGCTGACCAAATGGCTCGCACGGTGGAGCCGGGACCGATCTACACGCCTGACCCTGAGCGCCACACCTTCTACCAACAACACCATCGTGAGTTCAAAGCCCTGCGCCGTGGAATGGCTGCTATGGGCGAAACGCTCGACAATCTCAAGGAGAGTATCCTATGAACCGTGACGATCTGATGGCACTCTATGACTTCAGCGGCAAGACCTTCGCGGTCACCGGCGGCGGCGGCGCGCTGGGCGGCGACGTGGTCGTGGCGCTGGCTGGCTGCGGGGCGAACGTCATGATCCTCGACCGCAACCTGACAGGCCTTGCCGGGATTCAGGAACGGCTCGGCGCGCGCGCCAGCCAGGTCGATGGAGTCCAGGTCGATGTCATGAACCGCGACAGCCTGGCCGCGGCCGGCGAGGCTATCAAACAGCGCTTCGGCCTGCTGTACGGCCTGGTCAACGCCGCTGGCGGCAACAGCCCGCGAGCCACCGTCTCCCCGACCATGAGCTTCTTCGACATTCCAGAGGAAGGGATGCGCTTCGTGCTCGATCTGAACATCCTCGGCACGGTCATGCCCTGCCAGGTCCTGGCGCCGCAGATGGTCGAGACCGGCGAAGGCGTGATCTTGAACTACTCCTCCATGAACGCCTACCGTCCGCTGACCAACATCGCCGCCTACTCCGCTGCCAAAGCCGGGATCACTAACTTTACCTCCTGGCTGGCCGTGCATCTGGCGCAGAACTACTCTGGCAAAATACGCGTCAACGCGATTGCGCCCGGCTTCTTCCTGGGCGAGCAGAACCGCTTCCTGGTGCAAGACCAGGAGACCGGCCAGTGGACGGCCCGCGGCCAGCGCATCGTGGACCACACCCCCATGGGCCGCTTCGGTGAACCGGAAGACCTGCTGGGCTGCGTGCTTTGGCTGCTGTCCCCAGCATCCTCCTTCGTCACCGGCATTACCGTGCCGGTAGATGGCGGCTTCTCAGCCTATGCAGGTGTGTAAGGAGCAAGTTGCAAGTTGCAAGTTGCAGGTTGCAGGTTGCACGTCGCAGGTTGCAGGCGCCCCGTCATGCGCAACTTGCCGCTTGCGACCCACCACCTGCCAATTTGCGCCAACACCAGGAGGATAAAGACACATGGTTAACGCTCAAGCGATCTCAGAAACCGGGTTGCTGACCGACGACCAGGTCATGGAGGTTCTGACCCAGGGCCTGGGCGGCAAGTTTGCTGGCCAGAAGGTACTGGTGCTGATTCCCGACCACACCCGCTCGCTGCCGCTGCCCGAACTGTTCCGCATGGTAGTGGAGGTTCTGCACGACGTGCGCGAGCTCAACGTTATGGTGGCGCTGGGCACCCATCCCGGCTATAGCGAGGAGGGCCTGAACCACCTGGTGGGCATCAGCGCCGAGGAACGCGCCACCACCTTCCGCCATGTGGGCCTGCTCAACCACGCCTGGGACGATCCCGCCACCCTGGCCTCGCTGGGCATGCTGGACCAGGACGAGATCAAGCAGCTCGCCGGGCCAAACTGGCACCCTTCGCTGCCCGACGAGGTCAACATCCGCATCAACAAGGCCGTACTGGAGCACGACCACGTCGTGATCGTCGGCCCGACCTTCCCGCACGAGGTCGTCGGCTTCTCCGGCGGCGCCAAGTACCTCTTTCCTGGCATCTCCGGGCCAGACATGATCAACGCGACCCACTGGCTGGGCGCGCTGGCGACCGTCGTCGGCACCATCGGCGTCAAGGACACGCCTGTGCGGGCCATGGTCCATGCGGCGGCCGCGCACCTGCAGACGCCGGTGACGCTGGTAGCCTTGATCGTCCAGGGACATGACTTAGCCGGCGTGCTGATCGGCGACCCGTTGGACACGTGGAGCGCGGCCGCGGACATCTCATCGCAGCGGCACATTCACTGGAGCGAGCGGCCCTTCAAGCGCGTGCTCTCCACCTGCCCGCCCATGTACGACGAGCTGTGGACGGCCGGCAAGTGCATGTACAAGATGGAGCCGGTGGTCGAAGTCGGCGGCGAGGTGGTGATCTACGCGCCGCACCTGGATGTGGTCAGCCCAGTCCATGGCAAGTACATCTATCAGGTCGGCTATCACGTCCTGCCCTACTTCCTGAATGACTGGGAGCGCTACAAGGACATCCCGCTGGGCGTGCTGGCCCACAGCACCCACGTGCGCGGCTCGGGCGTGATGGTCGGCGGCGTCGAGCAAGCCAACGTCAAGGTCACGCTGGCCAGCAAGATCTCGGCCGAGGACTGCGCCCGGCTGAATCTGGGCTATCTCGACCCGGCTACTATCAACCCGGCCGAGTGGCAAGGCCGCGAGGATGAGGGCATTCTCTACGTGGCCAAGGCTGGCGAGATGCTGTACAAGGTGCGGAAGTAGGCAGGCAAGTAGACAGGTAGACAAGTAGACAAGGAAACAGGAGGTTGGTATGAAGTATGGTATGGAACTGAAGCCGGAGGGCGCGCTGGACCTGGTGTCGTTGGGCGCGTTGGTCATTCGCCTGGACCCAGGGATCATTCCCTTTCGCAAGGCCGCCCATTGCGACATCCACGTCAGCGGCGGCGAGTTCAACGTGGCCGCTAACCTGGCCGACTGCTTCGGTTTGAAGACGGGCATCGCAAGCGCCATGGTGGACTATCCGATCGGCGCGTTGATCGCCGAACGCGTCAGGGCGATGGGCGTCACCCCGTTCTACAAACAATTCGAGCACAACGGCGTCACCGGCCCCAACATGGCCACAGTCTACAGCGACCGGGGCCAGGGCGTGCGCGCGCCGGTGGTGTTCTACAACCGCAGCAATGAAGCCGCAGCGCAGCTCAAGCCGGGCGACGTCGATTGGGCTAGCATCTTTGCGGGCGGCGTGCGTTGGTTTCACAGCGGCGGCATCTTCGCGGCGCTGTCCGACACCACGGGCGAGCTGATCGTCGAAGGCATGCAAGCAGCCAAGGCAGCCGGCGCAATCACTTCCTTCGATTTGAACTACCGCGCCAAGCTGTGGAACCTGTGGGGCGGGCACGAAGCTGCCCTGAAGGTGCTGCGGCGCATCGTGGAACACGTCGACGTGATCGTTGGCAACGAAGAGGACCTGCAGATGGGCCTGGGCATCGAGGGACAGGACGTCCACGCCGCATCCAAGCTTGACCCCAGCGCCTTCTTCGCCATGATCGACAAGGTCGCTGCCATGTATCCCAACGTCAAGATCGTGGCGACCACCCTGCGCGAGGTCCACTCCACCAACCGCCATAGCTGGAGCGCCGTAGCCTGGATCGACGGCAAGACCTACCAGGCGCCCACCTGTGAGCTGGACGTGGTCGACCGCGTGGGCGGCGGCGATGGCTATGCCGCCGGCTTCTTCTACGGGCTGTTGAGCGGCGCTTCCGAGCAGGAAGCAGTCAACCTGGGCTGGGCGCACGGCGCGCTGCTGACCACCTTCCCCGGCGACACCACCATGGCCACCGTGGAACAGGTCAAGGCCTTCGCCAAAGGCGGCTCGGCGCGCATTCAGCGCTAGCTTGAGCCCGGTGAATGGAAATCACCGGCTGAAAGCACGGAGGCCCTTCACGGCCTGCCAGTACATGTTCCCAGCGGCTGAGGCCGCTTCGTATGGTCAGCCAGGGATTTCCAATCCCTGGCCCATGCTTTACCAACGGTCGAGGAGCAACTCATGGACAAACAATACGCTTTGGGCATTCTTGGTCTCGGCGTCATGGGGCGCAGCCTGGCGCAGAACTTCGAGCGCAACGGCTACCCGGTGATCGGCTTCGACCTGGCGCCGCGCCTGCCGGAGGGCTTCACCGTCAAGGCCACCAACTCGCTGGAGGAATTGACCGGCGCGCTGGAAACCCCGCGCGTGATCCTGCTGATGGTGCCGGCCGGCGACCCGGTCGACAAGGCGATCACATCGCTCAAGCCGTATCTGGAAGCGGGCGATATCATCATCGACGGCGGCAACTCCTACTTTCCCGACACCGACCGCCGCGTGGCTGCGCTGGCGGCGGACGGCATCCAGTTTGTCGGCATGGGTGTGTCAGGCGGCGAGACCGGCGCGCTGTACGGCCCCAGTCTGATGCCCGGCGGCGTGAAGGGCGCCTGGGAGCGCATCAGCCCCATGTTGCACGCCATCGCGGCCCGCGCCGAGGAAGATGGACAGCCGTGCGTCGCCTGGATGGGCGCCGGCGGCGCAGGGCACTACGTCAAGATGGTGCATAACGGCATCGAGTACGGCGACATGCAGTTGATCGCCGAGATCTATGACCTGCTGCACCGCGGCGCGGGCATTCCTAACCAGGAGCTGGCCGAGATCTTCGCCGCCTGGAACGCTCGCGAGCTGCGTTCCTACCTGATCGAGATCACGGCCAACATCCTCAAGCGGGTGGACGATCAGACCGGCCAGTCGCTGGTGGACTTGATCCTGGACGAAGCCGCGCAGAAGGGAACGGGCCGCTGGACTTCGCAGAACTCCTTCGACCTGGGCATTGCCATCCCCACGCTGACCACATCGGTGGAAAGCCGCATGATCTCCGCCCTCAAGGCCGAGCGGGTTGCGGCAGCCCAGGTGCTGGGCGGCGCGTCGACCTTCAGCGGCGACCGGCAACAGTTGATTGCCGCCGCCGAGCAAGCGCTGTACGCCGCCAAGATCACCTCCTACGCGCAGGGCTTCCAGTTGCTTCGGGCCGCTTCGCAGGAGTACGATTGGCAGCTCGACTTGGTGCAGATCCCCAGAGTCTGGCGGGCAGGCTGCATCATCCGCGCCTCGCTGCTGGGCGACATCGCCGCGGCCTTCGAGCGCCAGCCCGACCTGGCCAACCTGTTGGTGGATCCTGTGTTCAGCGCGGCGGTGCTGAGCCGGCAGGCAGCCTGGCGGGAGGTCGTGCAGACGGCTGTCGGTCTGGGCATCCCCATGTTGACCACAGGGGCCTCGCTGGCCTACTTCGACGCCTACCGCTCGGCGACGCTGCCCGCCAACCTGACCCAGGCGCAGCGCGACTACTTCGGCGCCCATACCTATCGTCGCATCGACAAGGATGGGTCGTTCCACACGCAATGGGAGGAGCGGTAGGTCGGTAAGATGGTAGATTGGTAAATTGGTAAATTGGTAAATTGGTCGGGCGGTTGACTGGTGGATGACCACAAGCGCCTTCCGATCCCCCAATCTACCAGTCTACGAGTCTACCAATCTACCAATCTACCAATCTACCATCCCGCCATTCCACCAATCTACCAAAGAGGAAATCATGGCCAAGAAACCCACGCCTGACGCCAGTCAAATGACGCCGGAGGCCCAGATTGCCTGGCATGCGCTCGACACGGCAGCGGTGATGACCCGGCTAGAGGTCGCCGAGACCGGTCTCTCCTCCGCCGAGGTCACCCGACGTACGGAGCGGTATGGTCTCAACGAACTGAAAGAGAAGCCGCGACCGACCTTCTTCCAACTGGTGATCGCGCAGCTCAACAACTTCATCGTGATTCTGCTGATCGCCGCCTCGGTGATCTCGGCGCTGTTAGGCGACTGGCTGGAAGCCGCCGTGATCATGCTGATCGTCGTGCTGAACGCTATCCTGGGCGTCGTGCAAGAGAGCCGGGCCGAAGAAGCTCTCGCTGCGCTGAAGAAGATGGCCGCGCCAGAGTCCCAGGTATTGCGCGACGGTAAGCGCATCTCCGTGCCGGCCAGCCAACTGGTGCCCGGCGATATCGTCTTGTTGGAGGCCGGCAACTTCGTTCCCGCCGACATGCGCCTGATCGAGGCGGTCAACCTGCGCGTCGAGGAGGCCGCGCTGACCGGCGAATCGGTGCCCGTGCAAAAGAACGCCGCGTTGGAGCTGAAAGACGATGCCGGTATCGGCGACCGCAAGAACATGATCTTCATGGGCACAGTCGTCAACTACGGGCGCGGCCGCGGCGTCGTGGTATCGACAGGCATGCAGACCCAGCTCGGCATGATTGCCGATATGCTGCAATCCGTCGAGGACGAAGGAACGCCCTTGCAGGGCCGCCTGGACCAGTTGGGCAAGATGCTGGGCGTTGCGGCGCTGGTCATCTGTGGCGTCGTGTTCCTGATGGAGGCCTACCGCAGCGGCGTGCTCACCGAGGGCTTCACGCCTGAGGTTCAGCAAGCCTTGGTGGATAGCTTCATGATCGCCGTGGGTCTGGCGATCGCCGCTGTGCCCGAGGGCCTGGCGGCCGTGGTCACCATCAGCCTGGCGCTGGGCATGCGCGAGATGGTGAAACGCAATGCCCTGATCCGCCGGCTGGCTTCAGTGGAAACCCTCGGCTCAGCCACGGTGATCTGCTCGGACAAGACCGGCACGCTGACCCAGAACGTGATGACGGTCACTCGTCTGTGGGCGGATGGCAGACTCGTGGAAGTAACCGGCACAGGCTACGATCCCAAGGGCGATTTCCTGGTGGCCGGCCAGCCAGCCGACTTGCAGCAGATGGCTGGCATCACCACCGTCCTGTGGGTAAGCACCCTGAACAACGATGCCGTGTTGGAGCCGGTTCAGGGAGAAGGCCCCAACGCCTACAAGATGATCGGCGATCCCACCGAAGGGGCGATGCTGGTTGCCATGGTCAAGGCCTGGCCTGACTATGTCGAGATCAGCAATGCCTACCCCCGCCACAGGGAGATCCCCTTCGATTCGGCCCTCAAGCGGATGACTACGGTCCACAAGATCACCTGGATTAAGGAGGAAGACCCCTCACCCTTCCACGATCAGAGCAAGCTGGGCCACAACGCCGTCACCGTCAAGGGCGCGCCCGACCTGGTGTTGGAGCTCTGCACCGACTACCAGACTATCGACGACGAGGTGCGCCCGCTGACCGAAGAGATGCGCAGAGCCATCAAGGCTGCCAACGACAGCATGACCAACGAGGCGCTGCGCGTGATGGGCTTCGCCTATCGCATCGAGGAGGATATCCCCGACGAGCTGACGCGCGAGTTCGCCGAGCAGGGGTTGATCTTCGCTGGCCTGATGGGCATGATCGACCCGGCCCGCCCCGAAGTCAAGCCGGCGCTGGAAAAGGCGCGCGGCGCCGGGCTGCGCACCATCATGATCACTGGCGACTATCCCAACACCGGCGCGGCCGTGGCCAAGGACATCGGGCTGTTGCTTCCTGGCAACAAGGTCCATACAGGCGCAGAGTTGAACGAGATGGACGACCGCACCCTGGCGGAAGAGGTGAAGCGCACTGCTGTCTTCGCCCGCGTGTCGCCCGAACACAAGATGCGCATCGTCGATGCCCTGCGCGCGAACAACGAAGTGGTCGCTATGACTGGTGACGGCGTCAACGACGCGCCAGCCATCAAGCGGGCCGACATCGGCATCTCCATGGGCATCACCGGCACCGACGTGGCCAAGGGCGCAGCCGACATGGTGCTGACCGACGATAACTACGTCAGCATCGTCAGCGCGGTCGAGCAAGGCCGCATCATCTACGCGAACATCCGCAAGTTCGTCTTCTTCCTGCTCTCCTCCAACATGGCCGAGGTGATGATCATCTTCCTGGCATCGCTGGCCGGCCTGCCCATGCCGCTGACCGTCATCCAACTGCTGTGGCTTAACCTGTTGACGGACGGCGCGCCGGCCCTGGCGCTGGCGATGGAGAAGGGCGATCCCGACATCATGGAGCGCCCGCCGCGGCCCAAGTCGGAGTCGATTGTGCATGGACCGATGCGACTGGGCATCGTCATCCAGACGATCATGCAGACCGGCGCAGTTCTGACCGCGTTCATCATCGGCCTGTACTGGACCATCGCCGAGCAACTGCCGCCCGGTCAGAACCCGCTAGCCGCCGTGTTGCAGTTCGATTGGAAGGGTGTGGACGTGCAGACAGCCGAGACCATGGCCTTTGTCACGCTGTCGCTGTGCGAGCTGTTCCGCGCTTACACTGTGCGCTCGGAGCGAACGTCGGTCTTCAAGCTGGGTGTGTTCAGCAACAAGTACATGCAGTATGCCGTGCTGCTGTCGATCACGCTGACCCTGGCTGTGGTCATCGTGCCCTTCCTGCAGCCGATCTTCAACACGCACATGCCGACTGCCCAGGAATGGGTGGTCATCTTCGTGCTGGCGACGCTCCCGGCCATTGCCGAGGAGATCACCAAGTTCTTCCTGCGCCGGCAAGGCAAGAAGGCTGTCGCCGTCTGACGCAAGCGCCAGACCGACAGTGCTGCGCATGGCGCAGGGCCGGGTTGCATGATGCCGTGCTGCCATCAGATGGCGCACCTGGCGGCGGAAGCGCACATCACATCGGGCTGGCGCCGCTGGGCAGGCTCGACAGGCTGTGTGCTGGGCGCTGATCGCTACAGCGATCAGCGCCCGCCGCCACGCTGTTCAAGGATCCGGCTTGACGGTCGATCACAGCGCTGAACTGGTTTAGAAACTGGTGCAATCCAAGCGTCATGAGGGAAACATCTATGGACTCACAACACAACATCGATCAGCTTTCCATTGCCACGATTCGCACGCTGGCGATGGATGCGATCGAACAGGCCAACTCCGGCCATCCCGGCACACCGATGGGCATGGCGCCCGTCGCCTATAGCCTTTGGCAGCACTTCCTGCGCTTCGACCCGGCCAACCCGATCTGGCCCAACCGGGACCGCTTTGTCTTGTCAGCCGGACACGCGTCGATGCTGCTCTACAGCATGCTGTTCCTGACGGGCGTCAAGTCCGTTGACCCGGACTACGAGATCCCTGGCACGCCATCAGTGACGCTGGACGATATCAAACGCTTCCGACAGCCAGACAGCAAGTGCCCGGGGCATCCCGAATATCACTTGACTTCGGGCGTGGAGACGACCACCGGACCGCTGGGCAACGGCGTGGCGACGAGCGTGGGCATGGCGATTGCCAGCCGCTGGCTGGCGGCGCGCTACAACCGCCCTGGGTTCGACCTGTTCAACTTCGACGTCTACGCGCTCGCCGGCGACGGCTGCCTCATGGAAGGCATTAGCAGCGAAGCCGCCTCGCTCGCGGGCCATCTCAAGCTCTCCAATCTGTGCTGGATCTACGACAACAACCACATCACCATCGAAGGCAACACGGCCCTCGCGTTCTCGGAAGATGTGGCGGTGCGGTTCCTCAGCGCCGGTTGGAACGTCTGGCGCGTCGGCGACGCCAACGACCTGGAGCGGCTGCACGACGCGTTCGAGATCTTCAAGCGGACGAATGACCGCCCGACGCTGATCATCGTGGACAGCCACATCGCCTACGGCGCGCCCGGCAAGCAGGACACCAGCGGCGCGCACGGCGAACCGCTGGGCGAAGAAACCATCCGCAAGACCAAGCGCGTCTACGGGTGGCCCGAAGACGCGAAGTTCCTTGTACCCGACGACGTTGTGCAGCACTTCGCCAATGGCATCGGCGCCCGCGGCGCGCAGTTGAGCGGGGACTGGGAAAAGCTGTTTGCCCAGTACAAACAGGAATATCCCGATCTGGCGCGCGAGATCGAACAGATGCAGCGGCGCGAGCCGCCGGATGGCTGGGACAAGGACTTGCCTGTCTTCCCGGCGGATCCCAAGGGCCTGGCCGGCCGCGAATCTTCCGGCAAGGTGATGAACGCCATCGCCAAGAACTATCCGTGGCTCTTGGGCGGCGCGGCGGATCTGGCGCCCTCGACCAAGACGCGGCTCACCTTCGAAGGCGCAGGCGATTTCCTGGCCGACAACTACGGCGGCCGCAACTTCCACTTCGGCGTGCGCGAGCACGCTATGGCGGCGGTCGGCAACGGCCTGGCGCTGTCCAAGCTGCGGCCGTTCGTGTCAGGTTTCTTCATCTTCACCGATTACTGCCGGGCGCCGATTCGCCTCGCCGCGTTGATGGAAATCCCGACCATCTTCATCTGGACGCATGACTCGATCGGCGTCGGCGAAGACGGCCCGACCCACCAGCCTGTCGAGCAGATCGCCTCCTTCCGCGCCATGCCGGGCATGATCGTGCTGCGCCCCGGCGACCCGAACGAAGTGGTCGAGGCGTGGCGCCTGCTCATGGGGCTGCGGCACCATCCGGCCATGCTCGTCCTGTCGCGCCAGCCGCAGGCGACGCTGGATCGCAGCAGGTATGCATCAGCCGCGGGCGTCGCCAAGGGCGCGTATGTGCTGGCCGACGCGGCCGATGGCGAACCCGACGTGCTGCTGATCGCTACCGGTACGGAACTGCAGCTGGCTGTCGCCGCGCATGAACAACTGACGGCGGAAGGCATCCGCGCGCGCGTCGTCAGCATGCCGTCGTGGGAGCTGTTCGAGCAGCAGGATCAGGTCTATCGCGACGCCGTGCTGCCGCCCTCGGTCAAAGCGCGCGTGGCAGTCGAACAGGGCTCCACCTTCGGTTGGGAACGCTGGGTCGGCATGGACGGCGCCATCATCGGCATGAAGACATTCGGCGCCTCGGCGCCGCTCAAGGCGCTGCTGCAGCAATTCGGCTTCACCGTCGAGGCCGTCGTCGCCGCGGCAAAGGCGCAGGTCGCCAAGGCCTGATCAGGCGCCGCCCAAGCGCGAAAGGAAAAAGCTATGAACACATCGCAACAACTGCACGCGGCCGGCCAGTCGGTCTGGTACGATAACGTCGAGCGCCGCCTGCTCAACAACGGCGAGTTGGCCGGCATGATCGCGCGCGGCGAGATCCGCGGCGTGACCTCCAATCCCACGATCTTCATGAATGCGGTCACCAAGTCGAACGACTACGATGCTGCGCTGGCGCCGCTGGCTATGGCCGGCAAGACAGGCGAGGAGATCTTCTGGGAGCTCGCGATCGAGGATATCCAGGCGGCGGCCGATCTGTTGATGCCGCTTTACGAGCAGTCCGACAGGGGCGACGGTTATGTGAGCCTGGAGGTCAACCCGTATCTGGCCAACGACACCCAGGCAACGCTTTCCGAGGCCAAGCGGCTCTGGAAGCGAGTCAACCGGCCCAATCTGATGGTGAAGATTCCTGCCACCGTGGAGGGACTGCCGGCGATCCTGTATGCCATCGAGGCAGGCATCAACGTCAACGTCACGCTGATCTTCTCGCGTGAACGCCATTGGGCGGTGATGGAAATGTATCTCAGCGGTCTGGCGCGACGCGCCGCCGCGGGGCTGCCTATCGACTCCATTGCTTCGGTCGCGTCCTTCTTCATCTCCCGCGTCGACACCAAAGTCGATGGCTACCTGATGGGAATGGTCGACCGCGGCGGAGCCCGAGCCGAGAAGGCAGCGCAATTCCTGGGCCAGGCTGCGGTCGCCAACGCCCGGCTGGCTTACAACGATTTCAAGATCATCTTTGGCTCGGAGCGCTTCGCCGCGCTCAAGGCCAAGGGCGGTCGCGTGCAGCGCCCGCTGTGGGCCTCCACGGGCACCAAGAACCCGTCCTATCGCGACGTTGTTTACATCGAGGAGCTCGTCGGCGTGGATACGGTCAACACCGTCCCGCCTGCAACCCTGGCTGCCTTTCTGGATCACGGGCTTGTGCGCGCCAACAGCCTGGAGGAAGATCTGCCAGGCGCGTATCAAGCCATGGCCCGGCTGGAAGCTCTGGGCATGTCGATGGCTGGCGTCACGGCTGAACTAGAGGCCGAAGGCGTCAAGTCATTCGCCAGCGCATGGAAGGCCCTCATGGATGCGATGGAAGTCAGCCGCAAACGGGTAGTAGGCGAAGATTAGCAGCGGACGGTCGGGTACGATCCTCGGCCACGGCCCGTTCCTGGGGCCGGCCACCGACTTGATGGCGGCCAGAGTGTCTGTCATCTGACACTTGAAGCGAGACCGCTAGCCATCGCGAGACCTTCGAGGTTGCCGAAAACCTCGAAGGTCTTGCATTCCTGGGCTCGCTGGTTGCGCTCTACGAGCACAAGCATCTGCCGGTGATGTCTGGCGCGGGAGATGCAGGTGGTCAGCCAGCTTGACTTTTACCGGCGGCATCGTATCATGCAGGAATACCATGCTCTGCACCAGCAGGGCCATCTGTGAGGATTGTCATGCAAGAGACCAAACAGCTTCAGAACCTGGCCATCAACACCATCCGCTTTCTTTCGGCTGATGGCGTCCAGCAAGCCAACTCGGGGCACCCTGGCCTGCCCATGGGCACAGCGCCTATGGCCTACACGGTCTGGACCCGCCATCTGCGCCATAACCCGGCCAACCCCGGCTGGGCCAACCGCGACCGTTTCGTTCTGTCGGGCGGGCACGGCTCGATGCTGCTCTACAGCCTGGCTCACTTGACCGGCTACGACCTGCCGCTGGACGAGATCAAGCGCTTCCGCCAGTGGGGCAGCCTGACGCCCGGCCATCCCGAGTACGGCCTGACGCCCGGCGTCGACGCCACCACCGGCCCGCTGGGCCAAGGCTTTGCCAACGGCGTCGGCATGGCCATCGCCGAGGCGCATCTGGCCGCAGTCTACAACCGGCCGGGCCACGCCATCATCGATCACTATACCTATGCCATCGTCACCGACGGCGACCTGATGGAGGGCGTCGCCTCCGAGGCGGCCTCGCTGGCTGGCCATCTGAGCCTGGGCAAGCTGATCTACCTCTACGACGACAACCGCATTTCCATCGAAGGCTCGACGGAGATCGCCTTCACCGAGGACCGGGCCAAACGCTTCGAGGCCTACGGCTGGCATGTGCAGCAGGTCGCCGATGGCCTGGATGTCGAGGCTATCGATCAGGCGATCCAGGCTGCCAAGCAAGATGCGCGGCCGTCGCTCATCGTGGTGCGTACCATCATCGGCTACGGCCTGCCTACCCGCCAGGGGACGGCCAAGGCCCACGGCGAGCCGCCCGGCGACAAGGAGCTGAACGCCGCCAAAGATGGCCAGGGCTGGCCGCAGGAGCCGCGCTTCTACTTGCCCGACGAGGCGCTGGCCTTCTTCCGCCAGGCCGTAACGCGCGGCGCGGAGCAAGAGGCGGCCTGGCAGCAGAAATTTGAGGCCTACCGGGCTGAATACCCCGAGCTGGCGGCCGAGCTGGAGCGGCGGCTGGCCGGCCACCTGCCGGACGGCTGGGCCGACGGCCTGCCCGAGTTCCCGGCCGACGCCAAGGGCCTGGCCTCGCGCGCCTCGTCTGGCAAGGTGCTCAACGCCATTGCCGACAGGCTGCCCGACCTGGTCGGCGGCTCGGCCGACCTGGCGCCGTCGACGCTCACCTGGATGGCCAACAGCCCGGCCTTTGCCGCCGACTGTCGCGAAGGACGCAACATCCATTTCGGCGTGCGTGAGCATGGCATGGGCGCGGTCACCAACGGCCTGGCCTATCACGGCGGCATGATCCCCTTTGATTCGACCTTCTTTGTCTTCTCCGACTACATGCGGCCGGTGCTGCGTGTGGCCGCGCTGTCGCACCTGCGCCGCATCTCGGTGTTCACCCATGACAGCATCGGCGTGGGCGAAGACGGCCCGACCCACCAGCCGGTCGAGCACCTGGCTGCGCTGCGCTCGATCCCCCACGTGATCGACCTGCGGCCGGCCGACGCGAATGAGGTGCGCGAGGCCTGGATCGTCGCAATCGAGAGTCAGCATCGCCCCGCGGCGCTGGTGCTGACGCGGCAGAACCTGCCCACGTTGGAGCGCAGCGCTGGCGCGTATGCGTCGGCCGCGGGCCTGAGGAAGGGCGCGTATGTGCTGAAGGATTACGGCACAGGCCAGCCGCAGATCATCCTGATGGCCAGCGGCTCCGAGGTCGGCCTGATCGTGCAGGCCGGCCAGCGCCTGGCCGAACAGGGTGTTGCCGTGCGCCTGGTCTCCTTCCCCAGTTGGGAACTGTTCGTCGAACAGGACGCGGCGTATCAGGCTGCTGTGCTGCCGCCTCAGGTCACCGCGCGGCTGGCTGTCGAGGCGGGTGTCACGTTAGGCTGGCATCGCTGGGTTGGCTCGCAGGGCCGTGTGCTTGGCCTCGACCGCTACGGCGCCTCGGCGCCCGCTGCCACAGTCTTCGAGAAGCTGGGCCTGACGGTGGACAATGTCGAGAAGACGGCTCTGGAATTGCTGTGACCCGTAACCCGTAACCCGTAAGCCGGACACGACTCCCACTTTTCCGGGTTACGGGTTACGAGTTACGTCTCACTCCCAGGAGAACCCATGAACACATCTCAAGAACTGTATGCTGCCGGCCAGTCCATCTGGTACGACAACATCCAGCGCGGGCTGCTGACCAACGG
>Ga0209573_1001301_pt1 | contig 40207 bp, 33 predicted proteins | sample TNRBio252014_DNA_FD_185870 | JGI IMG/M metagenome (GOLD analysis project Ga0209573, IMG submission 185870) | Wastewater treatment Type I Accumulibacter community from EBPR Bioreactor in Madison, WI, USA - TNR Reactor_6/25/2014_ DNA (SPAdes)... | ecosystem: Engineered > Bioreactor > EBPR >...
GGGTTTAACCCTGCTCGACTAGTCATTTCGAGATCTGTTATTTCTACATCATTTATTATGTTAGATTTTGATTGCATGTCTTATTCACCTATTAAGTGTAGATCTGATTTTTAATTACTATGCAATACAAACGAATGAAAGGCTAGTTTCGTTGAATAATAATTGGTTTTTATGAAAAATAATCGCGGAATTTAGGTTAAATTTAATTGATTAAAAAATAACGGCCTAAAATAATTGACTAGATTTGCTATTTGCTAGTGCAATTAGGAAGATAAGAAGATTTTTATTTTTCGGCAATTACTTTATGGTGTAGCGGTTAATTTCTATAAATGAGTATTTTATTGTAAAAATTCTTATGTATAATTTCGCCAATTTTTTATTTGGATAATTATTAGGTATTCGCTATGGACTTTAAAGATTACTATAAAATTTTAGGGGTTGAAAAAACAGCTTCGCAAGATGCAATTAAGAAGGCTTATCGTAAACTTGCCGTTAAGTTTCACCCAGATAAACACCCAGGGGATAAAAAAGCGGAAGAAAAATTTAAAGAAATTAATGAGGCTAATGAAGTATTAGGCGACCCAGAAAAACGAAAAAAATACGACGAATTAGGTTCTGATTGGCAAAACTACCAACAGTACGGGCAAGCCAATGGTCAAGGTTTTGATTGGTCGCAGTTTCAGAATGGTAGGGGGCAAAGAAGACAAAGGTCTTCAAGAGGCGCAGAATTTAGTGGTGATCAGTTTTCTGATTTTTTTGAATCGTTTTTTGGCGGTGGGTTTCAGGGGTTTGAAGATAACGCTCGAGGAAGCCGAACTAGAAAAGGGCAGGATCTAGAATCTTCAGTTACCATCACGCTAGAAGATGCTTATACGGGTGCCCCTAAATTAATGGAAATCAATGGAGAAAAAATTGAAATTAAATTTAAGGGTGTAACCGATGGGCAAGTATTGCGTATTAAAGGTAAGGGCGCAAAAGGGGCAGGTGGTGGTTCTTCTGGTGATATTTATTTAAAAGTAAATATTGCACCGCACAATCATTTTGAGCGCAAGGGCGTTGATTTACACTGTGAAGAACCGATTGATTTGTACACAGCTATTTTAGGTGGCAAAGCAACTATAAAAACCCTTAAAGGTTCAATCGCAATGGAAATTGCAAAAGGAACGGATAATGGCAAAGTATTGCGTTTAAAGGGAATGGGGATGCCTGTTTTTGGTAGCGCTAATGAGGCAGGTGACTTGTATGTAAAAATAAAAGTTGTTCTGCCACAAAAATTAAGTGAAAAGGAACTAGAGCTTTTTAAAAAATTATCTGAAATGCGTTCATAGGGGCTAATTCGTATTTAATTGTTTAACCCTGTTAATTCGCGCACTTCTTGAATTGTTGATTGTGCAATGGCGCGTGCCTTTTTTGCGCCATCTTTTAATATTGTTGAAACAAAGCCCAAATCTTTTTGTAATTCTTCTCGTTTTTGGCGAGGTTCTTTAAAAGTTTCTAATAACAACTCAAATAGTTCTTGTTTTGCAGTGCCGTAGCCTAAGCCGCCTTTTCGATAGCGTGCCGCTAAGTCTGTCTTTTGCTCTGTGGTGGCAAAGAGAGAATACAATTTAAAGACATTGCATTCTTCAGGTGTTTTAGGGTCATCTACACCTAAGGAGTCAGTTTTAATAGCCATAATTGTTTTTCGTAGCTTTTTTTCTGGTTCAAACATAGTGATTGTATTATTGTATGATTTGCTCATTTTTTGACCATCCGTGCCTGGTACCACTGCAACTTCTTCTGGGGTGTACCCAATTGGCAGAGGAAAAATATCCTTGCCATAAACACTACAAAAACTTTTCGCAATATCACGAGTGACTTCTAAATGTTGAATTTGGTCTTTGCCGACAGGAACGAGATTTGATTTGTACATTAAAATGTCGGCAGCCATTAATATGGGGTATGCAAAGAGAGCATGATTAGGGGTAATATTTCTAGCAACTTTATCTTTATACGAATGACATCTTTCTAAAAGCCCCATGCCAGTTACAGTGGAAAATACCCATGCTAATTCATTTAATTCAGGGATTTCTGATTGAACAAAAAGAGTGGATTGGTTTGGGTCTAAGCCTAACGCTAGATAGTCAATAGCCACTTGCATTGTATTTTCGCGTAATAGATTGGCGTTTTGAACGGTTGTCATGGCGTGATAATTGGCAATAAAAAATAAACATTCATGTTTAGATTGCAATTCTAAATATTGTTTGATTGCCCCAAGATAATTACCTAAGTGTAAGGTGCCAGAAGGTTGAATTCCTGATAAAACGCGCATGAAAAGCCTTTATTTAAGTGTCGAAAAAGCGACTATTTTATGAGTAAGCGGCATAATTCAACCATAAAAAATTTGTTTTGTAATAAATGACTATGAGTTTTAGCAAAACATAGATCAAAAATATTGAAAAAATATTGAAACAGCCTTATTTTTTTTTGATGGCTCTTGGGGGGCCGATGTATAAGTTGTCAATTTTTACTGGGGCCGGATTTACTGGCCCACCTCTTCTGGCAAAATAGATTTGGATAGGGGTGTTTGGAAAGTTTTTGTCAGAAGATAATTCTGCGAGAGAAGATGTGACAATGGTTTCGTCGTTAATTGTAATTTCAAATTTTTTATCCTTTATGATTACTGAGAATTTTGCTTTTTCATCTGTTTTCCAAAACGAAAATCTGTCATTATCTGGGTTTATTTTTCTTTGTAGTTTGCTTGCACAAAATTGCTCCCAACCCTCACCATCTCGCATAACGCCAAACCACCCACCTCTGAGAAAAAAATGATAATGCACTCCAAAGATGGTTTTGTGGCCCATTTGGTCTGGCTTAAATAAAATAAAAAAGTCTAACCCCTGCCTCATAGGATCGTAGTCTTTTAAAAGTTCAAAAGAAACTTCAGTGTATTGACTCCAATTTCTTTTTTTAGATTTCAAAAAATAGGACTTGTTTTCATTAAACACTAAGGCACCTTTTTCAACAAATAAGGCGGTTTTGTCTTTCATATCAAAAGGTGTTTTGTTGATTATGATTTCGAAATCTTTGTTGAACTGTAGCCAGCTATTTGGTTCAAAAGAATAAAGTCCCTCGCTATTTACAGAGATTCGGTCAAACCATAAGTCATCTTGCTGAAATAAAAATGGAGTTGAAATGGTGACGGTTAATTCTTCAATTTTTAAATCTTTTAATGCGATTTTCGTTTTGCCTAATTCAAGCTCAAGTTTTAATTTGTCTACATCTTCGACTGTTGCTTTTTGAATTTTTATATTTGCTTTCATTAAGGCAATAAATTTGTTTACAGTTAATCTTTCCTTGAAAATTTTTATGTTTTCAGCGCTAGTTTTATTGTTTTTTTGAACAGCTGTCAACATGGAATCAAATAATTCCGCTAAACTCAAATAGGTTTTATAGGGCACATCTTGTATTTCGCCATGTTGAGAAACCGTGTTTTGAATGACCTTAATAATTTTATCAATTTGCAAGTTTTTTTTGCTTTCTAAAAGTTTCTTTTGATTTTTAATCACTTCTTCTGGGTCAACTACATCCTTTGATGCAAGCCAACCTACTGTAAATTCAGGATGATGAATTAATAATGAAGCGATTTCCGAGGATAATCCATCGGCGGTTAATTTTTGCTCATCAGTAATACATTTAGTGATTAGGTGAAAAAAATGACTGTAGATCTCATCATTTAAGTTGTTTAAATAAGGCCAGGCCTTAAACAAATTGTTTCTTTCAAGCAAATAATATTCAGCGATTTCTAGATTTGTTTTTTCGTCTTTTGGCTCTTGTTCTAGTCGTTTTAATAAGACTTGAATTTGTGAAAAACGATTCGCTTCTTTTTGTATATTCGATATGGTTTTGTTGATTTCGTTTACGGCATCTTTGTCTACAAATCTTGCAAAGCGTAGCGTTTCTTTTAAGGTATTTAGTGCGTTTGTGTAATCAGAATCTTGTAGATAGATGCTGGTTAATGTTTGTGCTTGGGATACAAAAAAATCTACTTCTTCAGCATATTGCATTTTGTTTGAAGCGGGGGTGTTGTTAAGAATAGATTTTTGCAAATCAAAAACTTTAATGTCTATTTCTTTGCGTTGATATAAAGGCATGGATGGTTTTGTTTCCACAAATAAATCGCGCGCTTTTCGTTTGTTTTTGTCTGAAGAACTTAGTATATCCGCGGCTCTAAAAATTATATAAGTTTGCAAATCAGCATTTGATTTGATAGCTTCCGCATTTACGATTAAATCTAAAGCAAATTTTTCATCATCCGTTTTAATTGGTGTAGCAAGCACTTTTTTATATTCGTCACCAAACATTTTTTCGAATAATAATTCATTTTTATCTAGGTCGATTTCGTTACTCCAACAAAAGGATGTTATAAATAGCAGGGCTACTAGAAATAGGCAAATGCGATTGGGAATAAGCGACATAATATTTGGAGTCCTGAAAGGCCTAATGAATCATTTAATGCTAGATACTAGCACTTTTTTACGACTTTTACACTGTTTTGTTTTTTTAAATATGCCAGGCTAATAGTTTTCTAATTGGAAACTATTTCGCTCTCTAATTTTTATTGTCATTTGGACAAAATGACCAAAACCATAAGATTGTCAGAGTGACAAGAAAAATATGTTAAGGAAAATTTGAAACCTAAACTCTTATAGATCAATTAGTTAGAGAGTAAATCTTTTTTGTGTTTTCTGGCACAATCATTGCTTTTAACATTACCAATTAACTGTTGTTTCTTGAATTTAACAAGTTTTTAAGGAGTAGTTCGTATGGCATTGGTTCCATTGTATGACAAAATCATTATCGAAAGATTGGATGCAGTTTCGGTTTCAAAAGGGGGCATAGTATTGCCAGATTCTGCTAAAGAGAAGCCAAAACAAGGCAAAGTGATTGCAGTTGGTAAGGGAAAGGTTACGGATACTGGTGCGCGTGGTGTGATGAGTGTTAAAAAGGGCGATACCGTTCTTTTTACTTCCTATGCCGGCACAGAAGTTAAAGAAGATGGTAAGGAATATTTGATTATGTCGGAAAGTGATGTATTGGCTGTTGTTCAATAAAAAATAAAAAAGTGGATTTATTATTATAAATAAGGAGTAAAGTTTTTATGGCTGCAAAACAAATATTGTTTTCTGAAGAGGCTCGTAAGAGAATCTTGTCAGGTGTCAAGAAATTAGCGCGTCCAGTAGGGGTAACATTAGGCCCTAAGGGTAAAAATGTAGTTTTGGATAAAAGTTACGGTGCACCTTCAGTAACGAAAGATGGTGTAAGTGTTGCGGAAGCAATTGATTTACAAGATGCTTATGAAAACATGGGCGCTCAAATGGTTAAAGCTGTTGCGTCTAAGACGAATGATGCAGTAGGTGATGGAACAACTACTGCTACAGTTTTGGCAGAAGCGATTTACACGGCTGGGTTGAAAAGAATTTCATCAGGCGGTAATGCAATAGCGATTAAAAGAGGGATTGATAAGGCATTAGATGCAATTATCACTGAACTTTCTGCATCTGCTCAAAAAGTAAGCACTAACAAAGAGATTGAAAACATTGGTACAATTGCATCGAATAATGATGTGATTGTGGGTAAAATGATTGCGGAAGCAATGCAAAAAGTAGGTAAAGACGGCGTAATTACTGTAGAAGAAGGTAAGGGTTTTGAAACTAATATTGAAGTAGTAGAAGGTATGCAATTTGACAGAGGTTATTTATCTCCGCATTTTGTTACGAATGAAAACTCCCTAGCCGTAGAATTTGATGACCCCTATATTTTGATTTATGAGAACAAAATTGAAAATGTTAAGGAATTAGTTGCTTTGCTTGAAAAGGTAGCAAAAGAATCAAAACCTCTTGTGATCATTGCAGAAAGTGTAGAAGGCGAGGCCTTAGCAACACTTGTGATTAACAAATTGCGTGGTACTTTAAAAGTTGCTTGTGTAAAAGCGCCAGGCTACGGTGACCGCAGAAAAGCAATGTTAGACGATATTGCTATTTTAACAGGTGGTAAGGCTATATTTAATGATTTGGGGTTGAAGCTAGAAGAAGTAACTTTAAAGGATCTAGGAAAAGCCAAAAAAGTTAAAATTACTGCAGACAACACAACTATCGTTGAAGGAAATAGTTCTGCAAAAACAATTGCTGGTCGTGTGAATCAAATTCGTAAAGAAATTGAAATCACCACTTCAGATTATGATAAAGAAAAGCTTCAAGAAAGACTTGCTAAACTAGCTGGTGGTGTGGCTCAAATCAGAGTAGGGGCTGCCACAGAAGTTGAAATGAAAGAAAAGAAAGATCGAGTAGACGATGCTTTGAATGCAACAAAAGCTGCGGTGGAAGAAGGAATTGTTCCTGGTGGTGGTGTTGCTCTTTTGAGATGTATTGCTGGTTTGGCAAAAGTGAAAGGTAAAGACGAAGATGAAAAGATGGGAATTGATATTGTGCGTGATGCCTTAAGTGCACCAATCGTAAAAATTTCTGAAAACGCAGGTTTTGAAAGCGGTATTGTGTTAAAGACTGTGTTAGAAAGTAAAAATTACAATTATGGGTTTAATGCTCGTACCGGTAATTATGAAGATCTAGTAAAAACAGGTATTATTGACCCTGTTAAAGTTACGAAGTCAGCAATTACCAATGCATGTTCTGTTGCTTCTATGCTTTTAACAACTGATTGTTTGATATCAGATGTTCCTAAAGAAGAAGAGCCAGCAGCTCATGGTGGTCATGGTGGTGACCCAATGGGTGGAATGGGCGGTATGGGAGGCATGGGCGGAATGGGTGGTATGGGCGGAATGGGTGGGTTTTAATCCTGCTTTTTAACTAAAGAACAAGTTTAAAAGGAAATATATATGGCGAATAAAGTAAAACCATTAGAAGATAGAATTGTAGTTAAAAGATTAGATGCTGAAGTTAAGACTGCTGGCGGAATTATTTTGCCTGACTCAGCTCAAGAAAAACCACAAAAGGCAAAAGTAATAGCTGTTGGTCCTGGTCGTTTGTTAGATAATGGCGAGCGTGCGCCATTGGATGTTGCTGTTGGCGATGTTGTCATTTTCAGCAAATACGGTGGTACTGAAATTAATATTGATGGCGTAGAGCATTTGATCTTGAGTGAATCAGATGTGTTAGCAGTTTCAAAATAAGGTAACTAAAACAATTATATATAAAGAGGAAAATAGATATGGCAAAACAAATGATGTTCGATGAGTTGGCAAGAAAAAAACTTCAAGTAGGTGTTAAGACTTTAGCGGAAGCCGTGAAAGTTACTTTAGGTCCAAAGGGTCGCAATGTAGTAATCGAAAAAGGTTTTGGTTCACCAACGGTTACTAAAGATGGCGTAACGGTTGCGAAAGAAATTGAGTTGGAAGACCCATTTGAAAATATGGGTGTGCAACTAGTGAAGGAAGCCGCTAGCAAGACAAGTGATACTGCTGGTGATGGTACAACGACTGCAACGGTTTTAGCAGAAGCTATTTTTAATGAAGGTTTAAAATTTGTGGCAGCAGGTGCAAACCCAACAGCTGTGAAGACTGGTATTGATCGTGCGGTTGAAATTGGTGTTGCTCATTTAAGAAAGATTTCTAAGCCTTGTAACAAAAAAGAAGATATTGCAAAAGTAGCAGCAATTTCAGCGAATAACGACCAAGAAATTGGTGACATTATTTCTGACGCTATGGATAAAGTTGGCACAGATGGCGTAATTACTGTGGAAGAAGGCAAAACAGCTGAAACAAATCTGGAAATTGTAGAAGGTATGCAATTTGATAAGGGTTATATATCGCCCTATTTTGTGACTGATTCGGCGCGTATGGAAACTCTATTTGAAGATGCTTATATTTTGCTTCATGAAAAGAAAATTAGCAATATCAGAGAGTTTTTGCCATTGCTTGAAAAAGTAGCCCAAACAGGCAAACCATTTTTAATTATTGCTGAAGATATTGACGGTGAAGCTTTAGCGGCTTTAGTTGTTAATAAATTAAGAGGAACGCTAAAAGTGGCTGCTGTAAAAGCACCTGGTTTTGGTGATCGTCGTAAAGCAATGATGGAAGATATTGCGATTTTGACAAACGGAACTTTGATTTCAGAAGATATCGGTTTGAAACTTGAGAGTGTTGAAATTGCTCAATTAGGCCAAGCGAAAAAAGTAGTAGTGGGCAAAGAAAATACTGTTATAGTAGAAGGTAAAGGCGGTAAAAAAGATGTGCAAGCACGCGTAGCACAAATTCAAAATCAAATTAGCCAAACTACTTCTGATTACGACAAAGAAAAATTGCAAGAAAGACTTGCAAAAATTTCTGGTGGTGTGGCAATTGTTAAAGTTGGTGCTGCAACAGAAGTAGAAATGAAAGAAAAGAAAGCCAGAATTGAAGATGCTTTACATGCTGCTAGAGCGGCAGCACAAGAAGGTACGGTTCCTGGTGGTGGTTTAGCTTCTTTATATGCTGCAATGGCAATTGAAAAAGAAATTAAACTAGATGGCGATGAAGCATTTGGTGCCAAAATCATTGTGAAAGCTTTGGAAGCCCCAATGAAACAAATAGCAGAAAATGCTGGTAAAAATGGTGCATTAGTGGTTGAAGAAAGCAAAAAAGCCAAAAATAATATTGGTTATAATGCTAAAACAGATGTTTTTGAAGATTTAGTAAAAGCTGGCGTAATTGACCCAACAATGGTTACTTCCTCAGCATTGCAAAACGCTGCTTCAATTGCTAGTGTAATGTTGACTATTGATTCAATGATTACAGATCTGCCAAAAGGCAAGGATGCTAAAGCTGTAGATGGCGCTGTATTCTAATTTTTGAGTTGGCTCCTGCTAGGGCAGCAGGAGCTTTTTCTCTTTTCACTTTTTTTAAGAAAAGCGGGCATGACGAAGAGCGACCCATATGAATTATTAGGTGTAGATAAAAATGTAGGCGATGCAGATTTAAAAAAGGCCTACAAAAAAATGGCATTGAAATATCACCCAGATCGCAATCAAGGTGATAAAGAAGCTGAAAAAAAATTCAAGGAGGTTGCCGAGGCCTATGATATTTTAAGCGATGAAAACAAGCGTGCGATTTATGATAAACATGGTCATGCCGGCTTGGAAGGACAAGGTGGTTTTAGATCTTCGGATGATATATTCAGTCATTTTAGCGATATTTTTGGTTCAGGTGGGGGCGGTAGTATCTTTGAAAGCTTTTTTGGTGGTGGCCAAGGTGGTCCCTCAAAGGGAGCGACGCTTCGTTGTAATTTAAATTTAACTTTATTAGAATCATACACTGGCGTTGAAAAAACCATTGAATTGCGGCGCAATGAAATTTGTTCTAAATGTAACGGGTCTGGGGCAAAAGAAGGTTCAAAACCTAAAACTTGTACCACTTGTAAAGGACATGGCGAAGTCATTGCCTCACAAGGCTTTTTCTCAGTTCGCCAAACATGCCCAACATGTCGAGGACATGGTAAAATTATAGACAACCCATGTGCAAAATGTAATGCCTCTGGTAAAGAAAGTAAAGCTTCTAAATTAAAAGTTAAGATACCAGCAGGGATTGAAGATAATCGTCGACTTGTGGTTTTTGGGGAAGGCGATGTTGGTGAGGCTGGTGCGCAAAGAGGGGATTTGCATTGTTATATACATGTGTTACCGCATAATTTCTTTAGCCGCGTGGATGATGATTTGGTTTGCGAGATTCCTGTGTCTTATACGCAGGCAGTATTGGGCTGTGAGTTGGAAGTTCCCACTTTTGAAGGCAAAATTGCATTGTCGGTGCCATCAGGTACACAAAGTGGGCAGGTATTTAAAATTCCTGGTCGTGGTTTTAAAAATACGCAAGGTTATGGCGTTGGTAATTTATTAGTTAGAGTTGTAGTAGAAATACCAAAAAAAATTGGTAAAGAACAGGAAGATTTATTGCGTGCGTTGGCTCGTTTAGAAGAGAGTGAAGTTACGCCGAAAAGAAAATCGTTTATTGATCGCGTTAAAGAGATTTTTTAAAGTCTCTTTTCAATTAAGGAACCAAACATGGCAGACAAAACAACAGATGACAAGCAAGTAGAGGAAACAATAAATCAGAATGATGTAGGTGGTGATGCTTCTTCAGCCCAAGAAGTTAAAGTGGAAGTTGTCGAAGAAAATACTGAAAATTCGAACAATGTGGAAATTGCAAAATTGAAAGCAAGAATTGCTGAATTAGAAGATCAGGCTTTGCGAGTGCGTGCGGAACATGAAAACTCCAGAAAGGCTATTTACAAAGAGTCTGATAAAAGAGTGGGCATTGCAGTTAAAAAAGTTGTGACCAAGTTCTTGACCATTATGGGCGCATTTAACCAAGGGATTCAATCAGCTCAAAATGCTCCTGATATTTCAGGTGTAATTAATGGAATGAAAATGATTGAGTCTATGTTTACATCTGCTTTGACAGAGTTAGAGGTTTTGGAAGTGAATGCAGAACCAGGAACCCCCTTAGACCCATCGGTACATATGGCAATTTCAAAACAAGAATCTAGCGAATTTGCTACCAATACAATTGTATCAGTCGTTGCTAAAGGGTATACTTATCAAGGTCTATTGCTACAACCAGCAATGGTAATTGTGAGTGCATAAGACGGTTTTTCTTTTCTGAGGTTTTAATTTTATGCCAAGTTACAATTATCAATGTTCGTCATGTGGTCATCAGTTTCAAGAATTTCAGGGAATGTCTGATAAAGCCTTGACCAAGTGCCCTAATTGCAAAAAGAATAAGTTAGAACGCTTAATTTCTGGTGGTAGTGGTGTGATTTTTAAAGGGACTGGTTTTTATGAGACTGATTACAAAAAAAAGCCTAATACGGAAACTAAAAGTGAGTCGGCGCCTGTAGCTAAGGAAAGTGGTGATTCAAAAGTAGCAACTGAAAAGAAACCGGAACCAGTTGCAAGCAAACCAACAGATACATCTGATTAGACAAATTATAGTGAAATTTAGTTGGTTTATCAGCTTGTTAGGGGTGTTTTCGCTATATCCAATTTGAATTATTTGCCTTCAAAAAATAATTTTTCAAATTTAGGTTCCTAATAGTTAAGTGATTGCAAAGAAAAATCACTACTATATAATAGTTTTCACCACCATTAATTTTCCCTTACAATTTGGCGAGTTCTTTTATCATGCAGGATCTAGTAGATCAGTTTTCGTCAATTAAATTATCTTTTGAAGATCGATGTACCATAATTCAATTAAATTGTGCCAAAGGTTTTGGCGGGGGTATGTTTCGCCGTTTGATGGAGCATTTTGAGTCAATTGAAAATTTACGCTATGCAGATCGCGAAAGTATTTTAAATGTTAGAGGAATTGGCCCAAAAATTGCAGACTCTTTGATTCGTGGTTTAAGTTTTGATGTTCGACAAGAGTTTGACCATGCAACAAAACATGGTTATGATGTGATTACTATTTTTGATAAAGAATACCCAAAGGCGTTGTTAGCACTATACGACCCTCCGCTTGCGCTTTTTATTAAAGGAAAACTATTAAAGGAAGATCAAATCTCGATTGCGATTGTGGGTTCGAGAAGCCCAACAACTTATGGTAAATATCAAGCGGAAAGATTTTCACTGCACCTAGCAGCAAGCGGCTTCACAATTGTAAGTGGTCTTGCGAATGGCATTGACACCTGCGCCCATCGTGGCGCGCTACATGCGAAGGGGCGCACCATTGCAATTTTAGGGCATGGCCATGGCAAATGCTACCCCGCGGACAATCAAAAATTAATGGAACAAATAACTGAAAACGGTGCTGTGATTTCGGAATATTTATTTAACACACCTCCGAAAACGCAAAATTTCCCTCACCGTAATCGAATTGTTGCGGCATTATCTTTAGGGGTTTTTGTAGTAGAAGCTAGAATCAATAGCGGGTCATTAATTACTTCGCGCTTTGGTATTGAGCTGGGTCGAGAAATTTTTGCCTTGCCTGGGCCAGTTAATTCTCCTGAATCAGAAGGCACCCATAAATTAATTATTGAAGGCGCTAGGTTAGTTCAAAAGCCAGAAGATATTTTGGAAGAACTTGGTGAAATGGAAACAATATTAAAACCTGTTATGAGCGCCGCCTCTAAGCAGATGACTGAATCGTTAAATGAAGATGAAAAAAAGGTGGTTGCAGTTCTTGGCAAAGAACTTTCGCATATTGATGATTTACACCTTGCATTGGATTATGAAATATCAGAATTGCTTTCGTATTTAACATTGCTTGAGATTAAAGGAATCTTAAAAAGTCACCCAGGGCGATATTTTTCTTTAGTGTAATCATTGTAATAGGGCTGAAAACATAGTTTAGTATGTTTCCGATAATCTAGCGAAAGAACCTTTGAAATTTTAGCCTGGCAAGAAAGGTTCCACATGAATGACAATATCAATAATATGAAGATTTTTATTAGAAAGCAGAATATCTTCTAGTTCGTGGGCTATTTTATGGCCATGCAGAACTGTTATATTGGGGTCAACTTGAATTTCAATATCGAGTAAATATTGTAACCCGCTTTTACGAATTCGAAAGTTATCAATTTTTTTGATTTCAGAGTGCGTAAGGGTGATTTTTTTAATTGTTTCGTATAGCTCCTCTGAGGCAACGGTATCCATAATTTCATTAGAAGACGCATATAAAATTTTACTTCCATTAAATAAAATGATGCAACCTCCTAATATACCTGCAATACCATCAGCAATGGGGTAATTGTAATAAATGGCTATTGATACACCAGCTAGCGCCATGAGAGTAGTAATAGCATCCGTGCGGTGATGCCATGCTTCGGCTTTCATGGAGATACTGTTAATTTGTTTTGATATGTTTATTGTATAATGGTAAAGCATTTCTTTGACTATAATTACTATAATAAAGACATAAAGGGTAAAGGTTTTGGGTATTTCTAAATCTGGAGCTAATATTCTATGAATTCCGTTGTAACCTATCCCTAACCCTACGGCAATTAGAATCATTGAAACGATTACGCCAGCAAGTGATTCTGCTTTGCCATGGCCGTAAGGGTGATTAGAATCTGCAGGTTCAGAGGCTATTTTTAACCCGCCCCATACAATGGCAGAACTAATGATATCTAAGGTTGACTCGACACCATCGGCAATTAATGCAAAAGAGTTGCCGATAACTCCAAAGACGATTTTCCCGATAGCCACAAACACATTGCAAATAGATGAGATAAGTGCGGTACGAATACCGATACGATTTCTTTCTTTTATTTCCATTTTAATCTATTATTGTTTGACTTTAAAACTATATAGTATGCAAACTTTAAACTACTTAGCAAGTAAGTTTTTGGTTATATAAAATAAAATATTAAGAGCTGTGGAGCGAACAACTTAATGTAAATTGAATTCATTATATGTTTTTGGCAACTAAGGATTTGATCCAAATAGGCTTTAAATTAGCCTTTTAATTTACGATATTTGGTGTAAAATTTTATTAATTTTAATTTTTGCATGTATTGACAATATGTATCATCAAAACAAACCTGTCGAATGGTTAAAATTAATTTCTCTAAAATACAAATCAACTTATTCGGTACCTCAGGAGAAATTTGATGAGCTAATAACAGTAATCTCCAATTTAATCGATGAAAAAATTTCGGTTTTTGAGAATGATTACACTTTTCCGGTAAGAATTGAAAATATAGATTGTATGTGTGCCATCGTTCTGCTAACTAAAAACCCGATAACCGAATGCCAATTTGTTGTTATGACAAAGGATTGCAAAAGACCAAGCACCTTAACAAGCCTTGAACCTATACATCAGTCAATCGAAAATTTGTTTTTAAAGTAAAGCCTAATAGAAATCGGGGTAAAAAGCATTAAAGCGATTTGTAAAATTTGGACGCTTGCAATAAGCGTCCACGATTTTAATTCAAATCATTATCTTTAATGCTGAGTTCTTTTTCTAAATTGCGAAATAATCATTATTGCATTTTCAATGTTAGCATCCATAGTTCTACCTGCCATATGAGGGGTTAGCACTGTATTTTCGCAATTAAATAATGGGTGATCTAATGGCAAAGGTTCCTTGTCAAAAACATCAGCCGCAAGAAAAATTTCTTTTTTTAGTACACGCTCATAAAGTGTTTTTGTGTCGCATATCTCAGCACGCGTTACCATTATGACTAAACAGCCTTTTGGAAGTTTTTGCAAATGATTTGAGGAGATTAGCCCTCGAGTGCCATCAGTTAAAGGAACCATAGGTACAAATATTTCAGCATCCTCTAGCAAATCTTCTAAATGGTGTACTCTTTCTGAGTTACTTCTGTGGAAACAAGGGTCACTAGCAAAGGGGGCCCATGCTTTAACTTCTGCGCCCATAAATGATAAAAAGGATGCGTAGCGTGAGGCAATATTGCCAGCACCAACAACACGAACTTTTTTATTCTTAATTGTTCCCGAAGTAAAATCAATGGAATCGCAAAATTGATTGGCGCGAATACATCTGCCGTTTCGGTCATATTTTAAATTATAATCCCAAGGTTGATGACTTGATTTCATATTTTCAATAGCCAGCGGTATTTGTCGTAAAGCGCATAAAGTTAGCGCAAGACCAAACTCTGAAACGCTTTGCCCCCAATGGCCTTCGCCTTTTTTCGAATAAATTTCACAGCCCTTCTTTTTTAGCATTTCTTTAAACTCTTCAATTAAATCTTGTTGAGAAGTTTCAATGTATAACTCATCTACTGTCAAATCAGTTCTTAAGCATTTTTCTGTAATTTTGGTGTTTAAAATGATTAATCGTTTGATTGTTTTGTAATCAAAAAGCAGATCACTTACAACCTTATCATCTTCATGCTTAATGATATCAACAGCTCCTATTTTTCTCCATTCTGTTGCGATAAAGTCACTAGTAAATGGGTAGGATTTGATAAATTTTTGACTAACTAAAATCACATTTTCAGACATTGATTGGCTCCTGTAAAGAATTCAAAATTTGTGTCCTATCTTCTATTTTTAATTTTCCCGCATAAAAAATAAGCGTATAACATAATTTCAGAGTAACCCCTTTATCAATTTTTAAAGAACCTTTTATTACCTCCGAAGGTCCTACCCCATAATTTCTATCAACTCGCCAAGGTGCCGCAACTTGCCCTTCCTGAGGGTGCTGAACAATCAGAACACCGTATTCTTGAAGATCAGGGCTACCCCAATTAGATCGCATATCTATCCAATCAGCTTGTTTTTGTTCTGCCTCTAACCCCAAGTCACCTGCTGAATTTTCTACAAATACACTCAAGTCTTTTTTCCAAGGCATTCTTAAAAATAATCCGCCATATAAACATTGCTCTATTGTTAAATCCGTCAATGCAGTCATCTCATACTTAGGCTGTAAATATATGCGATCATTTTTAATTGACATTAACCAAGTGATTTGTTCTTGAAATAGCTCCATACCATTTTGATGGTTTCCTTTGCAACGGCTTTGCCATGCAATTAAATTGGGTTCTTGTGAAACAATCACGGTTTGATTATCACTATAATGACCAACTCCTTCTCCATGATCTAACCAAAAATCTGCCCCATTTATTCCATGATAAGCAAAATATAGTCCGTGTTGCCAAGGGTGATGTTGTGGGGCATTTTGAGTGAGTTCAAATGTGTGCCCTGGTAATACTATTGGATGCAGATAAGGTCTATGATCAATTTGATTTACTTGTGTTAATAGTACTTTTTTTACTTCATTGTTTGTGCTTATTATTTGTAATCCGGTTGGCGTTAATTCCGCAGATATTTGACATGAATGCATAAAATACCCTTTAAAATTAGTTTTTTGAATAATTTTAACTGGAATGATGAAAAGGATGAGTTAAACTATCAGGACAAAATGTCATTTTACTAGCATAAATTTGACTATGAGTTTCGCAGAAGATTATTTTGCCTACCAGCTACAGACCCAAAAGCCAATTTTTTGTACCATGGCAGGTGTAAGAGAGCCAACGGAATTATTTCAGCACAGTAGGCGTGCTCTACCTGACTTTGCTTCCTTTGTGATGGTTAAGGGAAATTTTTTTATTAAGGATGAATTTCGAGTTGATGCACCTGAAGAAAAAATGACGGAACAAGTTATACATACGATTGCCCCTGGTGTTTATCAACAAAATACACAGCCTATGAAAGCAGGTCATAAGTTCATATGGTTTCATTTTCGACAAGATGACCCAGTAAAAATAGTGAGTCGGCAAGATACGATTAAAACTTTAGCGGAGCAATCTGTACAAAACGCTCCGCAAAAATTTATTTTTATTCCTAGGCATTTTTTGTTAGACACTGAATTTTTTGAGTTTAAATTATTGCATGCTAAACTATTAAATAACACAAAACTATGGGGCTTACATGATTATGGAAGTCACTTGATGATTAATCAATTGTTGTATTTTCAGCATATGTTCTTAATACAAAAACTGTTACCAGATCAGATAAATACAAGTCAAAAAAGAGTTCATGTTAGAAAAGCTCAGATGTATATATTGCATAATTTTAAAACGGTACAAACCGTTGCAGATGTAGCAGCACATTTAAGTTTAAATGCTTCTTATTTAAGTAGATGTTTTAAGGAGTATTCGGGTGAAACAATTATTCATTTTATTCAGTCCACAAAAATTAATGCTGCGCGTCAAATGATTCAGCAGGGGGAAACAAACATTAAAAAGACAGCCTATGAAGTAGGGTATACTGATTTAAACTATTTTTGTCGCATTTTTAAAAAGATAACGGGTAAAACATCGCGTTCCCTGAAAAAATAGCCAAACAGGGACATCCGCAACTTATCAATCAGGGATATTACCAATTGCCAAACAGGGACATCCAAGATCAATCAGGGACATCCACAACTTGCGTCGAAATGTTTGTTCCTGCAAAAAAAATTGATCAGGTTGATTTTGAAATTATTGAAAAATGGTCTGGTTTTGATTAAAAACCGAATAGAATATTTGCAAATTGCAAAATTTTAGCCAAATGAGGGCGTAGTTCCGGCTTGATCAGTGAAAAGCTGGTGGGTTAAAATGGGTTTTGGTTAGTCGCCAAAAAGTTTTCGATTGGTTTTGCTGCCTTTGAACCAGTGATTAGCTGTTTCTGTTAGCATTTTCCAGGCGACAGACATTTTGCCGATGATGCGATAAAATAGTTTGTCGTAATTGATTATGGTATCTAACCATTCGTTTTTATCGATTTGTAGGCGTTCGAAAATATGTGGAATATCATGGGGAATGGCTCCTGTTTTTTTTGGATGAAGTATACGACCTGTCCAGTCTAGTAAGTCTAGATAATCTCTTTCGGTAATTTTATAAAAGGGCATGGTTTGAAACTCGTTTTCTTTTGGAAATTGAGCTAGCCACCTTGCCGAATGAATTTTTTCTGAGAGCTCGTCGATTTCATTTTTTTTATCTTTATGAATAGCATTGCCATTGTTTATGTGTTCGTTAATGCCTTCGATTTTTTCCTGTGCTTGACTCGCTTGAATGCGTTCGTAAACTCCTGTAAATTGGGAAGTTTCCGGTGTCTCGGCTAAATTTGCTCGAATTGGATTTAAATCAGTGTATTGGGAAGCTAAAACCACGGCCTTAGCACTTGTTAATAATTTACTGTTGTAGCGGCCTTGCCAGAAACGCCCCTTACATTCGCTTTCCTTGTTTGCTAGGCGTGCAATATACTCACTAAGGCTTTTCATAAACCAAGGCAAACTACCTAGTCTTTGGCGATATATTTTAACCGTTTCTTGGTTGGAAATAATTGCATATTCAGAAGTTTTCCATTGTTCAGGTGTAAAATTTGAAGTTTTACTCTTTTTCGGCGGGTATAATTTTAGCCATCTTTTTGCGACTTCTTCATCTGAAAGAAGTTCTGTTAGATCAGGTCGCGTTTGCACATTAATATGCATATGGTTATCCAAAACGCTAAAAGTGCCAATGATTATTGTAAAAATTTCTGAGAGCTCAGATAATCGGTCTTGCACCCAATCTTTGCGATGATTATCAACATCACCTGTTTTGGTGTTAGTTGATAAAAGATACGCTTGTTGCACACATCGGTTGGTGATAAAATAATGAGCACACATATTGTCATTCCAAATGTACTTTCGTGCTTGCGTCATAGCGATTTCCTTTAATAATAAAACAACTATTAAATAGTATAGTTTAAATTTAATCGCCGCAAGTAAAATTAATCGTAAGTTTAAAAAAATATGAAAATTTTGATATGCGCCAGAAAAGCAGTTGAGTAAAAATTTGGTGTTTTGGTCTGAAACATTGGTCTTGGAGACAAAATATAATGTAAAAACTTAAGACCTTGAGGCAATTTGAAATTTAAAGTTTCCAATATAATGTTAAGACGAAGACATTTTTATGTTTAATAAATCGCACCTAGATCACAGAATTGCAATATAAAGATCATTTTCAGATTTTTTGAAATTGTTTTCGATTTGCAAATTAAAGTGTTGTGGCTGTCCTATCTTGCATCCCCACTTCAGCTTTTACCTGTGGTAGGCTAGCTATTATGGAATAGTATTGTTGTGGCTGTCCTATCTTTCGTGGCTGTCTCATATAGTTATAAAATGCAATCAGATTTGTGTTAGAGATGAATAATTTGATCTTATAAAAATTTTATTCTTAGTAGCGGTTATTTGTTATCAATATAAATCTGCTAGTAAGAAATTATTTTTGAGTTTTAACTTTATTGCCTAGGCTGCCTATAATAAAATACTGTTGCTGCTACGACTTTGTTCGCCCATGTATGTTACGAGGGCAACTTTTTCTATGTTTATTTTTACCCAAAAAATGTTAACATTCTAGGAAATGACTTTTATTTATTAATTTAGGTGGGGTATGTCTGAAGACAAAATTAAGAGTTGCCGGAGATGCCATCAGATTTTCGATTGCAATGTTAATGATATCGCAAACTGTCAATGCACAGAAGTGACTTTAAGTTCTGAGGCAAAACAATTTCTACAAAAAACTATGTGGGGATGCCTTTGTAAAAAGTGTTTGGCTGATTTTAATTATTTGACGGATTTGGCAAGGAATTTACATTTTCCTGCTAAAGATGAAACATTAACGGAAGGCCTTCATTATTATAAAGAAAACAACTGTATTGTTTTTACGGAATTGTATCATTTGCTACGAGGTAGCTGTTGTCATAATAATTGCAGGCATTGTGTGTATGGGTTTAAAAAAGGATAAAATTGAAAAACAGTTTGTTCCCACAGAGAATTATTTGTTTGACAGAAGAACCGACTGAAATTCTGTATTTATTAGGCGAGCAGGATAGAATCATTGGTATTTCAAATTATACAGTGCGACCTCCTCAAGCACCAATTGAAAAACAAAAGGTGTCTGCTTTTGTGCAAGCCAATATCAAAAAGATCATTGCGTTAAAACCTGATTTAGTAATTGGGTTTTCAGATATTCAAGCTAGTATTGCAAATGAATTAATCGCAAGTGGAATTACCGTATTAATTAATAATCATAGAAGCCTTGCGGATATTTTCAAAGTGATAGTTCAAATTGGTTCTTTGGTTGGCAAAAGTGATCAAGCGATTCAACTTGTTGCAGAATATCACCAGAATATCGAGAATATGGTTAGCGATAATACCAAATATAAAATTAAGCCGAAAATATACTTTGAAGAATGGTTTGACCCTATTATATCTGGTATTTGTTGGGTCAGCGAGATTATAGAAAAAGCTGGCGGCTTGGATATTTTTTCAGAAAACAGAAAAGCTTCCTTGGCCAAAGATAGAATTATAAAAGACCCTAACACAATAGTAAATTTGAACCCAGATATTATCTTGGCGTCTTGGTGTGGAAAAAAATTCAAAAAAGATCAATTGGTTAAACGAGAAAACTGGGGTTCCATAAATGCAGTAATGAATAATTTTGTTTTTGAAATACCATCATCCATCATTCTTCAACCAGGCCCGGCTGCCATCACCGATGGAATGAAAACAATTTCCAATATTATAAGCAATTGGCATTCTAATCGCTTGAATAAATAAAAGTTGCGACAACTGTTAGATTTCCTTTTGTTAATTTTAATTTTACATTTATGGCTTATGCTTTGATTTTAAATATAGAATTGTATTATCACGAAAATTGTATAATATGTTTTGTAACAATAGTTTATGAATAAAAACAGGAGTTGCTAAACGCCATAATAAAAATGAATAAAGGTTCGAATAAATAAATTTTCAGCAAAAAGGTTGAAAATATATTAATCTAAATGATAATAATGCACCCGAGTGCATAAAAGGTGTATATGAGTCGACAGCTCACTAGAAAAGATGTGGCAATTGCAGCAGGGGTAGCGCCTAGTACTGTAAGCCGTGCCTTGACCGGTAGTCATTTGCTACCTCAGGCTACTATTGACCATGTTAGAAAAATTGCCGAAGAAATTGGGTATAACCCTAATCGTTTGGCTAGTCAATTAGCTTCCAACAAAAGTTTCACGGTCGGTTTTGTTGTTCCTGAAATGCAAAAAAGGCGTGGGCCCTTTCAAGTTGGGTATTTTGCTGATTTGCTAGATGCCACTGTTCGAGAAGGTGAAAAATCTGGTTTTAGAATTTCTATTCACCCAATTTCATACATTGACCAGAATTCTATTTCTAAATTAAATCAATTATATCTATCAAAAAGCTTCGATGGCTTGATCATTAACGGTATTTCATTGAACAACAGTTTATTGGCAGGTTTGTTAGAATTAAAAATTCCATTTACCACAGTAGGGTATTATCAAGATAATGAAAATTTCCCTATGATAAACTGTAGATCCTTTTTCGCATTTCAAGAAATGTTTAAAGCATTAATAAGAAAAAAATACCAGGAAATAATTTTTGTTGGTGGCGATATGCAATTTTATGATGGTGTTTCTCAAAAGAGCGATTTTATGCAAGCCCTGCAAAGCTCTGATATAAAATTAATTCATGAATTATCGGGTGATTTTTCTCGCAAAAGTGGGTATCAAGCTGCAGAGCAAATTTTAAAAATCGAAAGAAAAAACAAAACAGCTGTGTTTTTGGCAAATGACCTGATGGCTACGGGCTTTTATCGTTATGCTTATGAGCACCAAATAGCCATACCAAAAACAATCGGAGTAATAGGTAGTGACGATGAGGTAATATCGCGAACATTGTTTCCTGAGTTAGCCACTATTCGTCAACCAAGAGAAAAAATGGGAATGTTATCAGTTCAGGAATTATTAAGTTTAATAAAAGGCGATAGCAATCAAACGAAAACGGAACTAGCTTGTGAGTTTATAGAACGAAATAGTATTTGAAAAATTTGTAAATTTAATGGGAGAATCTTATGAAGAGAAAAATGAAAATGGGCATGATAGGAGGTGGGCCGGGTGCCTTTATTGGTGCCGTGCATCGAATGGCAGCGGTTTTAGATGGGCAAATAGAGCTAGTTTGTGGTGCTTTTAGCCAAACCCCTGAAAAATCGAAAGCAATGACAGAATCTCTGTATCTAGACTCAAATCGTGTTTACAATAATTTTCAAGAAATGATTGAACGAGAAAAATTTTTGCCGATTGGCGAGCGCATGGATTTTGTATCTATTGTAACGCCAAATCACATGCATTTTTTACCTGCTAAATTAGCTTTAGAAAATGGGTTTTCCGTCATTTGTGATAAGCCTGTTACCTTAAATTCACAAGAGGCAGAAGAGCTCGCTGCATTAGCCTCTAGAAAAAATTTGACTTTTGCATTGACCCATAATTATACTGGCTACCCTATGGTAAAAGAAGCTCGTAGTCTGATTCGAAATGGTGCTTTGGGCAAAATCAGAAAAATTGTTGTTGAATATCCGCAAGGTTGGCTTGCAGGGCCATTAGAGAAAACTGGCCAAAAACAGGCCGGTTGGCGCACCAACCCGAAAGAAGCAGGAATAAGTTGTTGTATGGGTGATATTGGTAGTCATGCAGAAAATTTGTGTGAATATATAACAGGATTAAAGATTTCAGCACTTTGTGCAGACTTAACAACTTTTATTGATGGCCGACTTTTAGATGACGATGGCAATGTATTAGTTCGATTTGATAACGGTGCAAAAGGTGTGTTGTATGCATCGCAAGTAAGCGTGGGTGAAGAAAACAGCTTAATGATCAGAATATATGGTGAGAAAGGTGGTCTTGAATGGCGTCAACTAGAACCGAATACATTATTGTTTAAAAAAGCAGAAGGTCACACACAAATTATTCGAACTGGTGTTGGTCCTTTGTCAGCAGAAGCTCAAATGCACACACGACTTCCACCAGGTCACCCTGAAGGCTACCTTGAGGCTTTTGCTAATTTATATCGAAATTTTGCGGCAGTGTTGCAAGCAAAGGAAATGGGAGTAGCTACGGATGAAAGAATGGATTTCCCGACTATTCAAGATGGGGTTCGAGGAATGAAATTTATAGAAGCCGTTGTAAAGTCATCACAATCAGAACAAAAATGGGTTTCACTTTAAATAAAAAGGAGGATTAAAATGGCAAGACCAGTAACAATTTTTACAGGACAGTGGGCAGATTTACCATTAAAAGTAATGTGCCAGAAATCAAAAGATTTTGGTTATGATGGGTTGGAATTAGCCTGTTGGGGAGACCACTTTGAGGTTGAAAAAGCAGATGCGGATTATTGCAAGAAAAAACGCGAACTGCTAAAGTCTTTTGGCTTAAATGTATATGCGATTTCCAGTCATTTAGTAGGGCAAGCCGTTTGCGACAATATTGATTTTCGGCACCAAAGTATTTTGCCAGAAAGAATTTGGGGTGATGGAAACCCTGAAGGTGTAAGACAACGAGCGTCTGAAGAAATGAAGGAAACAGCTAGAGCCGCAGCGCGTTTGGGTGTAAAAGTTGTGAATGGCTTTACTGGTAGCAGTATATGGCAATATCTATATAGCTTCTCTCCTGTACCTGCAAATTTTATTGATAATGGTTTTAAAGATTTTGCAGTGCGTTGGAAGCCTATTTTAGATGTGTTTGTAAAGGAAGGGGTTAAATTCGCGCTTGAAGTTCACCCAACAGAAATCGCCTTCGATATTGCATCGACGCAAAAAGCTTTAGAGGCAATTGATTATCACCCAGCTTTTGGTTTTAATTTTGACCCAAGTCATTTTGGTTATCAAGGGGTAGATTATGTGCGCTTTATTGAAAAGTTTCACGATAGAATATTCAATGTTCATATGAAGGATGTTTATTGGTCTGAAAAACCAACGGAAGCAGGTGTTTTTGGGGGTCACACAAATTTTGGCGATCGTCGCCGTTTCTGGGATTTTAGATCTGTTGGTCGCGGTAATATTAAATTCGAAGAAATCATTCGTGCATTAAACGCTATTGGCTATCAAGGGCCACTTTCTATCGAATGGGAAGATTCAGCAATGGATCGAGAAGAGGGGGCGCGTGAAGCGTGTGCTTACACAAAGAAAATTGATTTTACGCCTTCTAAAATAGTTTTTGACAGTAACTTTGATAAATAAAGGAGATAAAATTATGGTAAAACCGTTATTCGTACAGCTTTGGACCTTACGCAATGAAATGAAAGAAAATTTTGAGAGTACAATTTCTCAAGTATCTAAAATAGGCTTCGCAGGTGTAGAGCCAATTGGTTTGAGTTATTTGACACATGATCAACAAAGTCAATCTTATGTAAAAAACAATTTAAAAGTGTTAAGTTTTCATTGTAGCGGCAAAGATTTAATTGGCGATAAGATTTCAGAGCTAATTGCAGCTGCTAAAAGCTATGGTGCAAAATATATTGTGGCTGGTTCATCGGCAAATAGTAAAACTGATTTTACAACTATCGAAAACATTAAAGCGATTGCCGAAAGCTATAATCGTGCCGGAGATATTGCCGCAAGCCATGGCTTGAAAGTCGGTCATCACAACCATGATTGGGAAATGCAAATAGTAGATGGCAAACCAGCTATCGAACACTTTTTGAGTTTCATCAATAATAATGTAATCGTTGAATTAGATGCTTATTGGGCAAAAGCGGGTGGTGCTGATCCAGTGGAAATTCTAAAGAATTTTGGTAAGAAAATTCCATTAGTGCATATCAAAGATGGTCCAGTAAAAAGAGGTGAAATGATGCTGCCTTTTGGTAGAGGTGTGCTAGATATTCCAGGAATAGTCGCCGCAGCTAAGGACGCAGAAGCTTTGTATGTAGAATTAGATGATGTTAAGGTTGTAACACACATGGAAGCTGTCAAGGAAAGTTACGATTATATGATAAATAAAAAATTGGCAGCTGGTAAGTAATGAATGTAACGAGGCTAAGTAGAGAGGCGATGCTTCGCGTTTCTGTAAGCTTTGCAATTTAAACAAAATAAAAAAAGGGAATGTTATTTGAGAGACGCCAAGCGTGTAGTCTTTGCGGATTCATCAATTCCCTTTATTAAAGAAAAAAGTCGCATTAAGCGGTTAACTTTGAATTGAGGATAAAATGGCAAAATATAAAAAATCAAGTGAAATTAAAGTAGGGGTGATCGGTTACGGTGGGGCTTTTAATATGGGGCGTGCTCATTTAAAAGAAATGGAAAAGGCTGGTATGACACCTTATGCCGTTGCTGAAATTGACCCAGAAAGACTAAAAGTTGCAACGCAAGATTTCCCTGGGATAGAAACTTATTCTTCAGTGGCTGATATGCTAAAAAAATCGAAAGTAAATTTATTGGCTATAATTACACCGCATAATACTCATGCCAAATTAGCGATGCAATGTTTAAATGCAGGGCGTCATGTGGTTTGTGAAAAACCTCTGGCGATTACAACTGGCGAATGTGATGCAATGATTGCAGCTGCGAAGAAAAACAAGGTCGTTCTTTCAACTTATCATAATCGTCATTGGGATGGAATTGTGCTTGAAGCTATTGAAAAAATCAAATTGATTGGAGATGTAGTGCGGGTTGATATTCAAATGTCAAATTGGCAAAAACCAGGAGATTGGTGGCGCACTAGTAAAACCATTTCTGGTGGTTTGTTATATGATTGGGGCGTACATTTGCTTGAATATACACTTCAAATTGTTAATTCGGAAATTGTAGAAGTATCAGGATTTTTGAAAAGTGGAGTTTGGGCAAAAGAATCCATTTGGAAATCAGATACAAATGAAGACGATGGTTTTGTTGTAGTGCGATACAAAAGTGGAGCATGGTCAACCCTTGCCATGAGTAATATTGAATCTAAGCCAGGTCAATTCTTTAAAATTACAGGTACCAAAGGTACGGTTATGCTTGATTGGAAACAATGCGAAGTTATTACCCATAAAGAAAATCAAGCAATATCGGTTACTTCACCTGTCCGAAAAAATGAAGGCTGGAAGTTATACCAAAATGTGGCCGATCATTTGACGAAAGACAACAAATTGATTATTAGCCCGGAATGGGCAAGACGACCCATTCATATTTTGGATTTAGCTTGTAAAAGTGCAAAGTTGGGTAAAGCAATGAAAGCGAAATATCGATAGATAGTGGTATTGAAAAATCAAATATAAAAATTGGTGTGCTATAAATGTCTTTGCAATAGGGGCTACCCGCAATGGGTTGCCCCTACTTCTAAAAAAATATTAAAAAACAATTTGGATAGGTTCTATTACTTTTTTGGAATGCAAATTGCAAAAATACGACCAGCGTTTTGTTGATTAGCTTGTAAGCAGTGTTTTAAATAGTGTCGATAGGTATAATTTTTAATTGGTTGAAAATTGCAAATAAAAAGTGGATTGGTAAGCAATCGTTTTAAGATATTAAAGCGAAAAGAATTAATTCGGTTTAGATAAAAGATTTTTTCAATTTCAAACGAATCTTTTATAGCGTCCTTTAATGAGCTTTCGTTGAAATGCAGGTAGTGCTTCGGTGTTACGGGTACATTGTCGCAAGGTACCGTAAGTATTAAACGACCATCGGGTTTTAAAAAGTTTTTTACTCCCATTAAAAAGTCTTTGCTTTCTTGGGGTGGTATGTGTTCTAAGGTTTCAATTAAGGTAATACAATCAAAGGAGTTTTTTGTGAGTTCTCGGTTTTTGATATCACCTGCAATAAATAATATATTGGGGTTAAAAACTTTGGCTAATTCAATTGCTTTTTGACTATAATCTACTCCTAGAAGGCTAGAAATATTTAATTGTTTATTAACTTCATGGAGAAATCTCCCATCTCCACAGCCAACATCTAACAAGGAATTCGGTGATATTTCTTTGACTTTATCAATTACAAATTGAAGATAAGATAAGTATTCATATCCCCAAGAAAAGTTGAAATTTTGTTGAAATTTTTCTTTTTGGTATTGAGGTATATAGTGATAGGGGAAATGATATTGGTCTTCCTGTATTTTCTGATTTGTAGAATGCTGTTGTGACAAAAAGCTACCTTAATAAAAATGAAGGGATTATATCGCATGGTGTGAGTAAAACTAGAACTCGACTAATTGTTTCAAATAGAAAAGATTTTTGTTGGATAGTTTTGGCTATTTTTAGGCTTGTAATAGGAATGATTTCTCTTTAATTTGAAAAATGTATAATGGATTTTTACTTTTTTAGGTGATTAGCATATGAATTCAGAATCTTCTTTTCGATTTGTTCAATTAAGTGATATTCATATTGGTTCAGCGTATAGTTATCACTTTAAGCCAGCTTGGGTTGAAAATTTTAAACAATGCCTAAAACAACTAAAAAATTTAAGCCCCCAGCCTGAATTTATAATCATTACAGGTGATTTAACGCGTGATGGCAATACGCACCTGTGGGAATTACGCGCAGTATTAGAATGGCTAAATGAATTACCTTATAAGATATACACAATACCCGGTAATCACGATGTCGGCGGTAGACCAGAAACGGCTAAAGAATCTAGATTGACTCAAAAATCTCTATCGCATTTTTTATCAGTGTTTAGAAAAGACCATTTTGAATTTGAATATAAAGGAGTTCAATTTATTGGTTTAAATAGTTTTTTATTTGCTTCAAAAACAGTAGCAGAAGAAGAACAATGGCTTTGGTTAGAATCCTTAAAGTCAAAATGTATTCGTGAAAATCGTAGAAGTTTTTGGTTTATGCATACTTTGCCATTTTGGCGTAATCCGTTTGAAGAATTTGAAACGGTGCCACAGTTTGATACATCCGATGGGTATCGCTTAACTGATCATGCTTCGCAAATCAGATTGATGAAAATGCTTCAAGAGTGCAAAGCTGACTTTGTGGCAAATGGTCACACGCACTCTTATTTAGATAGAACCGTTGATGGTATTCGGCAAATCACTTGTCCTTCAACTGCTTTTTTAACAGAAGAAACGGATACACTTGGGTTTTTAGTTTATGATGTTAGCCCAACAAATGTAATTGCAACAATGCACCCATTAGAAATAACTTCCGATATTGTGGGGTTTGGAGGTGGAATTGTTAATGTTGCCCTAAGAGATTATTCTTTGGCTCAAAAAACAAGTGCTGAGATAGCCAAAGAAATTCAGGAGCTAAAAGCTCAGCACTCATAAAAAGAATTCTATATTTTGAAATGTAGTTGCAGGTTCGAGAATTATTTTGCTTGCAACCCTCTAACAAAACCATCATTTGTGCTATAGTAAATTCTTTCATTTGCAATTGCGGCGGGCAAACTTTCGCCATCGTTAGAAGTGTTCCAAAGTATTTTTCCGTCAACTGCATTTACAGCTGATAGTCCTTTGTCACCGCCTACTAAGATGGTTGTCGAACCAGCATTTTTATCGTTGGTTCCTGCAATTACCCATCTTATTACTCCACATGGTAATTCTTTGATAGACCAAAAATAAAACTGTTCTTTTTCGTTGCCTTTTAGTTCTCGCGTTTCTAAAAATTTAAATAAATCGGATTGTTTGATAGTGACAAGAGAATTTTTAAATCGCATAATAATAATATCTTTAACAAATACAGGTGGAAAGGAATGGCCATCACCCATTGGGTTAAATGGTTTTATTTTTGTTTTTCCTTCATCATAAAAGTCGGAGAATAGACTATAGGCACTATCATAAGACCATTTTTTGCCTGAATAGCCAGCACCATCGCGATACCCGCGCACTTTTCCTTTACTGCCACCGTGTAACATAAACCCTTGGTTATATCCAATTTCATTAAAATCCAATGCAGGTATATATCGAACTTCCGTAAAATCACCATGTGTTACCCAGGATTTTTGTCTAACACCATTTTTTTTGCCAAGAATCACAGGGTGGTAAATTGCAGCGGAACCAGGCGAAGGGATAAAAATATCATTTGGGCGTAAAGTTAAATAGCCACAAGGGATTATATTCGTTTTGCCCACAGGTACTTTCCAATTAACACTGCCAGTTACGGCATCAATAGAGTAGACATAGATTTCATCACCTGGAATTAACCCCGCAGTCAGGAAAACTTGACCTTGGTCAACGGCGATACCTTGTCGAATGGGCCATGGAGAAATTAAAGATTCAAAATTGATATTCTTTCTAAGTGATGGGCCACCGTAAAATTTCCATAATAATTTCCCTTCTTTTGCTGAAAGAGCATACAACCAGCCATCATCAGAACCTGCAAAAACTCTTCCGTTCCAGTAGGCAGGCGCAGTTTGAATGGCGCCAGTCGTATGAAACTTCCATAGCAACTTGCCGTTTAACCCGTCAAAGGAATAGATTGTTTCATCGGTAGATCCTAGAAAAACTTGATTGCCAACGGCAATACATGGGGTTGGTTTACCTGTGATTTTGTTTTCCCACACAGTTGTATAGGGCTTTGAAAAATCTTGAGTTGTAACCGCTGATCTGTAGCCATCACCATTATAAGTTGGCCAATCATTTTTAGTCGCTTGCTTTTCATTTTCACTAGCTAACGAATTCAGAACTTCAATTTTTGGTTCGAATTTTGATATAGGAACATCACCATCTGGGTTGCTTTCAAATGTGGCTGTACCTCGTAGTGCGGCACATTCGCAACCGAGGCCATTTGGTAGCAAATGCACTAGGCCATTGGCGGGAAGTGCACCAACACCGCACCCAGCTCGAAAGCCGCCATACGATTTAGAATTATTGGGGCTTGTAATTATTGTATTTTCCTTTTCAACAAAATACCCATTTCGATAGAAAAATAAATTTCCAGCACCTGAACCATAATTACAGCCTAATCGAGGGTTGGGCGGTGCACCTAAAAAGGAAGTCTTTGAATTAAAAAAAACTTCTTGGGTTAGATCGCCAGCAACTTGATTCACAAGGGAGCCGTCTTTTACTGAAAAAGTTTGAGTCGCTAATTTTTTTGTTTTATCGCTCCAACCGCGAATATTAAATTTTGATAAAACAAATTGACCATCACTTATGGTTCCTTCCCACCATAAGTCATTATTCATTTCGTCTAAATTGTCATTTTTCCATTTTGTTTTGCCTGTATTTAAATCGAGTGCAATTAATGATCTTTCAGATTTTACAAAAATGGTTTTTTCGCCAATTGCAAGTGGTCTGCTGAACTTTATCCCAAGCTCATCTGTTTCTGATCCTACTCTTACCCAAATTTTATCTCCAGAATTTTTATTAATTGCAAATAGAGAAGGTGCGCCACCTTCAGAAGGCAATAATGGTTGATTTCTAACGGGAATCGGTGTGGTGGCGTTTGTAAAACCAATTAGTAGATCATCTTGATATGCAACATATCGCCAGTGATTTTTGGCATCGGTTGGTGCTGGAGCTTTAAATTGTATGATGTCTTTTCCGGTTACGGCATCTAACACTAAACATTCTGCGTTATCTGCTAAATAGATTTTTTCTGAACTTACAGCCATAGAGCCAGGTTGTACCCACCCAGGCAGTTGCAGAACTCTTACATCGTCATCTTTTTTAGCACCTTCCATTTTCTCATATCGGCTACCGCCGACTTCTCTTACCCAAAGTTGAGTTCCATTAAAAGCATCTAAGCAGGTGATTCTTGCGCGTGAAGTATCATTTGGGCTAGCATCAGTAAGATAAAGTCGGCCTCCAGCAGAAAAACCTTGTGTTAAAAATAAATCCCCTAATGGTGCAATCGGTTCACCGTACCATAATAATCGAAGGGGTGCTTTGATTAATTTGTCCGGGCTGTAACGATTATTGTTAGGCTCGCGATAATAGTGACCCCAATCGGCCGCACCAGCTAATAAAGATTTTTGTACACAATAATTCTCACCCACTTTAATTGGTTCCTTCCAATTGGTTGGGTCATTTTTTGCAAAAAAATTTTTCATTGCACTTAAACCAATGTCTTCTTTGGCCTTTTTTAAAAATAGGTAGCCATCTGGGCGCAACAATCTCGAGATTTCATTTAATTGTATTGGGTCTAATTTTGAATCACAAAGAAAAATATTTGCCACTAATTTTGGGTAGGCAAGTGTATTTAATGGGCCCTTTTCAATTCTTACTCTAAGTGACGAAAGACCAGATTTGTTTACTAATTCTCGAGCCTTATCTATTTCAGTTGAGTTTTCAATACAACAATAAACTCTAAGGTCAGATAGTTTTGCTAACTCAATTGCCAGCGTAATATTACCTAAGGTAATGACGACACCACGGTTTAACTTATAAAGATTTAATATTTCCTTTGCTTCAATTGCTTCATCAGCTTTTGCGAATCGACATAAACTAAAGATAGAAATGAAAAGTAGAAGTGAAGTTTTAAACACGGTTGAATTCATGAATTTTCCTTTAATGTATTATGAATGAAAAATATTGTAGTCTAAATTAATCAGAACCAAATTATTTTGAGTGTTATTCTGAAATCTTATAAAACAAAATTGTCATATTTTGACATTTTTTAACTCTAGGTAAATTTTAAATGGGGCAAGGCAATCTAATTCGAAAATATGACAAAATCATCCATCGTTATTTTGCTTTGAAAATGATATTAAGGGTAGTTTGTTGTCAAGTTAGACAATATGCTTTGAAGCATAAAATTAAATTCTATTTATCATCATGCAATACAATTAGTTTTTATGTCGATAAACCCATGTCTCTTTGGTGTGATATATAACGGTGACATTGCGATCTACATCATAGTAGCCAGCTATATTGCCAATTTTTGGTGTTTCGCCTTCTGGTTTTTCCCATTTTTGTTCCTTCAAGTCAAATACCCAGAGTTGTGGTGTGCCGTCAGAATCTGGTTTTGCCTTCCAGTGTGTATACAAAATAAACTTTTTTGCCTTTGTATCAAAACAAAAAGTTCCAGAGGGTACCACTGAGCCAACAGGGGATTCTTTTATCAGTAGTTGCCACTCTTTAGTTGCCATATCAAACGCCCATGTTTCATTGCCAACAATTCCCACCATTTTTTTTAAATAGGGGTCATAAGCTGTCATTCCGCCGCCTCCAAAACCTGATTTTGGTAGAACTGCCCATTCATTTTTATTTTCTTTTTTAAAATAGGTTTTGCCAGATACCCAAAATAATTCTTTATTTTCTTCCAAAAATTCAAGATTAGAAGATTCGCGACTTTTGGGAATATTGGTTTGAACATCAACCCACTCTTTTTTTTGAGGGTCAAAAGTGAAAAGCCAACATTCCCCTGGTCCAGAACCGTAACCTTTCAGTATGGGTGATGTAATTTCGAGATTATGGGTTTTAGCTAATAAGGACTTGTCGGTAGAAAAGAATCCTTTGTGAGATTCTATAAATAACAATTGGTTTCTATGGGAGTCGTAAGTAATAGCCCACCAAGTGTGACAAGGCCTTAAGGGCGCACCTCGAGGTGATGTAATAACACCATTTTTAAATACGGAATTCTCTTTGTACCATGCAATTCCATCAGCTTCTTTTTCAGCGGTGAAACGGGGTGGTACTTTATCGGCACCATATAAACAGACCCAGGTATTTGACGCGAGATCAAATTCCCAGACATCGTTTTGAGGGTGAGTATTATGACCACCACCTGTATAAAGAGCTCTTTTTCTATTGGGTGCCCAAACCATCTTATTGCAATAATCTCTTACGCGTGGGCCTGACCACAAATAATCTTTGTCCGAAGATAATGTGCCTAGTTCTCCTGTTATTTTTAGCGGGGGTAGTTTCATCCAAGTATTGTCAGGCAAATCTTTAATCTTTTGTAATAACTCTAAATCTGGATTTAGAACAGGTTCAATCGTTGTGCTGTTTTGTGCCTGAATGATTGTGGCAAAACAGATGCTTACTAATAGAAAAACCCAGATTTTATTTAGCATAATAATTCCTAATTTTAAGTGATGTTGTTTTTCCAAACCTTTTTTGTTTGCTGACACACATAAAGTATATCTTCCTGATTTAAATCTTGATGACAAGGCAAAGTAAGTAAATGGTCTGCAAGATATTTTTCTTTTGAAAAACCTCTTTTGGCGCCTTTGGGTAATAGCCATGCTGGCCAATGGGTTGTGCTTTCTACGCCTTTTTTAGCTAACCTCAAGCGAAATTCATTTCTATCTGGCACTAAAATGGAGAAGCCCAGCGGAACTGCATTATTAGGTAAATTTTTAAATAATGATAATTCCGTAAGTTGTGCTAAATAAGTATTAAAATTATCGCGTCTTTTTTGTGTAATATTGGTTATTTTTGTATTTTGAATAATTTGTAAAGATGTAGGGTCAGGTGGAAGAGGGTGGGCCATATTTTTTAATGGTTTATCAGTAATTTTTAAGGTTTTTCTCATAGATTCACGAATGTTTTTCTTTTCAGAGTTTAATTTTTCGACATAAGAAACATGATTTTTAATAAAAAAACTAGCTTTTATTTTGTTTTTTGACATAACAGATAAAGAACAAAGTAATTTTTCTTTTGACTGCAAAATTTCTAAATAAGAATTTCGAGGTTCTTGCCAAGAAATATTAGGTTTCGATATCAAATTCCGATTGTTGATAACAAGTGCACCAGCGTTTAAAACAGGTAAAATTTTTCTGATACTGAAAACCGTAATATCGCCCCAACTACCAGGGCAATCTCTTGTATTTAATTGTGTTCCACCCGGTATGGCATGTGCGCCATCTTCTATAAAATAAATATTGTGTTGTTTGCAAAATTGTCTTGCTTCTTTCATGCCATAAGAAAACCCCAAATAATGATACCAAAGCATAGCTTTAACTTTACCTTTATCATAAGTCTTTATTTGGTCTTCTGCATGATTTAAATCTGGCGTTAGATTCTCCTTAACTCGATAAAAAATTGGTTTAGCTCCTGCAAGTAATAGTGGGTCTGTAACGGTATTGCAAACAAATGCTGGCACTAAAATCAAGGAATCTTTCGGTAGATTAAGAGATTGCCAGCCGTGATATAAAGCATGTCTTGCACAAGTAAATAATGTTGTGCGATTTTTAGGTAACCATTGGGGCAAATAAAACTCGGCTGAATCAGTTTCATTCAACATTGATGGGTTTAAACCCATTCCGTTTGCAATGTGTTTTAATTGGTTATTTTGCGTCATAAACATAACTCACAAATTTTATAAATCTTTAATATAAAAAATTATTTTGCATTTGGGTCTTTAGTTGTTGAACTTGTTGTAAAAGGCTGAATGTTTGCCGTATTCCAATCAATTTTCAATGCTGAAACATTTGGGGTATTATCAAACACCCAGACCAATTTTCTTTTTGTATCGTACATCAGTCCAATAGAAACACTGTACCTTTTACCAACAGGGTCATTGCCTTCAATTAAGATAGATTTCCACTCGTTCTTCTCGCAATCATAAAGTGGCCAGCGTAATTTGCCTTCTGCATCTGGCGTTGGAGCGGCAAACAATACCATATCTGCCTCAGGTATATATACCAATTCTCGGCATTCGAATTTTATTCCTTGTTCTTTACCTTTTGGGTTGAGTGCAATTACATTGCCTGACTCCATATCATAGGAATAAGCTTCTCCTTGATAATGTTGGGAGAAAATAGCAATGCGATTGCGTTTGTTGTCGTATACGATACCATGTGATTCATGACCACCACCTTTTAGTTTTTCTCCAGATAAAGGCATTGCTACAAATGCTGAAGCCGCAACATCATATTTCCAAAAGCCACCAGCAGCAGCCCAAGCAACTAACCCTTTTTCAGTAGTACAGATTCTGTCAATGCCATAATGTGGGTCGAATGGCGTTTTGATAGGTGTAGGTAACCATTGATTTTTCTCAGGTACATAACCAAAATAAAAACTTTCTTTGTTAGAGTTTTCATTTTTTGTCTGTCCGCAAACAACTAATATTCCAGAAGTGATGTCATACCCATAAGAGCGATACGAGTGCCCAGTCATGAAAGCGCGATTACGATAAGTCGTTGACATAATCATACCGCCTTGCCCGTGAACATATTTTAAGCCATCTTCTGCTTTTAGTGTAATGTAAAATTGATCGCTTGTTAAGCTATAATGCAATACGCTATTGCCAGTATAGGCAACATGGCCTCCACCCCATTGTAGGATTTGGTCATGATGCGGGTCATAAACACTTGTACCCCAAGCTCGATTTTCGTTTGGGTTGTTTTTTTGTGTTTTTCTGTCTTTTGTTTTCCAAGTGTTTGCAATCATACTATCTATCCATTCTTTTTGGCTTTCGGGATTAATTTCGCCGGCGTTTTGTTCATACCACTGAGGGTGATTTTTAATCCAACCAAAATCTTCGGTTCTAAAAGGTACCCCTTGCTTTTTAGTTGCTTCTGCATTAATTTTATTCGTATCAAAAGTTGCGCCCCAAGTAGAAAATCGTGGTATTTTGGATTCATTGCGATTTGCTACGATTAATACGAAGTCATTTTCGTCTGCAACGGCAGGTTCTGGTTGCCAGCCCCATGTGCTAGCCTGTGATACTAAACTATCGCGTTTTGTGGTTCCTTCATCCAATAGATTCCATTCATTGGTATCAATGTCATATACCCAAGATTCTGATTTTCCGGCACCATCAACAAGTAAGGTTTTTCCGGATTTTGGCAACCAAACTAAGCCATGGCCGTAACGCGGAGAAGGTGAAATTTTTGGTCGTGGTTGTTCCCATGTACGCGTTTTACAATCATAGATCCAAGTATCTGCTAATACGCGATCTAGACGATGACCACCAAATAATATAATTTTGCCTCGTTTTTCATCAACGGCAAATGTGCAATAAGCGCGTTTAGGTGGTACAACAGCTAAGTCTTCTGTTAAATCATCTAAAGCTTCCCAACCTTCTTCTAATGCTGCAATGATTTCTTTGGTGATTGCACCTTTCAATATATCTTGGTTTTTTTTAAATATTTCTAAGGCCTTTTCTGCACTTTCTGTTGCCCATAACAATTGTCTTTTTTCGTAGTCATTTACTTTGGAATTAGCGCTTTTGATTTCAGTAATTAGTTGTTCTAATAGTTTGATAATTGCTTTTGCGGTTTCATCAAGCTTAGAAGATTTCGTCTTTTCGCTTTCTGTCATATAAAACCTTGCACGGCAAGCGCCTAAGAGGGAGCGAATGTCAATAGCTAAGAGTTCTCCTTTGTTTCTAAGGCTGTTTATTTGTTCACTTCCAAAATGTAAGCTTTCCCATTGCCCATTTCGAAGTGCCCATCGGCCTTGCCCGGCCAAAACTTCTTTATTCAATGGGTCATAACACATACGGCCAAAAACAATATCGTCCCAAAAAGTATACGGAGCGCTTTTTGCAGAGTCTAGTAATGTCCAGACTCTTGCTTTGGGGTCATATTCATAGGTTTGCAACATGCGATGAAAAGGCACCACAACTTTTCCGCGAGCTTTATCATAAGCCGCATTTCCCCAAATTTCCATTTTGTGATTATAGCCAAATGTTAAGTTGCTTCTAAATACTCCGTCTGAAAGAACAAAGCCGGAGGAACCATATGGGAAGGTTGGCGCTTTGCTTACACCAGTAACATCTCCCCAAATACCTTCCTTGCCAATCGGAAATCGATTCTCCCATCTCGATTCTTTCATATTAAAAGTGAGTTCATCATAAGGTTCTTCTTTACCAGATGAATAACCGCCTACCATCAAAAATGATTTTTCCTCTGGCAAATAAACGATACCTACTGAACCTCGTTTACCATAACTACCTTGGTCAAGCATGACCCACTGGTTTGGACTTATGGCCGCCTCCGCAACAGAAGGTTTAGAATTATTTTCTTTCGTTATTGTGTTTTCTTGTGCACAAATAGAACTGGGGTGTAATAAAATTTCCGCGCCTATAAATATTAAAGCTAACAGTTTTAAGTTTTTCATGAAGTATCCTTTTTCAAAAATCCTAAAAGTTAATTGTATCAAAGAGTTAAAATTGTTGAAGCCTTCATTTGTTATTACAATAATATGTATTTTGAAGGGCAGGGTTGTTAATTGTTAGGTAAAGAGATTCGTTTTCGATTAAAGCACAACCACGATTGGTCTTTTGTGACTACGCTACCATCACCGAATAAAACATTCATATTACCTGTCAAGTAGTGATAATCATTCGTATCGTCAGTATAAGGCACAAAACTGTTCATGTTTGCATTGACGGGGTTTTTGTCAAAGAAGTCTTTAAAGATTTTGCCATTATCAGGGTCAATATAGCTCACAATATAATAGCCTGGGAACCCAGAAGTTGTGTGATTTGAGGCGATCATATTGGCTTTACCAGAAAATTGTAAATTAAATTTATTTGCTATTTCTAGTTGGGTGTTGAAGTTCATGCCATATTGTGGCCAATACCAATACCACATTCCAACGGGCATTATCCAGAATTTATCAATAGAATCATGTACATAACTTAATTTGTGAAATTGCGGTCTGGTCAGATTATCAATTGTTAAATCGCCACCGTCAATATAGCCTGTTCCGCCGGTATAAGTTGAGGAATAATAGGGGTTTGAAATTTCCCCATTACTGCCAACTCCAAATGGGTCGGCAACACCACCTTCTAAAACCATGGCTTTTTGTGAAATATTGTTGATTTGATCTACGCGATAACTATTAACTTTTGAGCGATAGCCATAAAAAATATCGTTAGCTAAATAGGTGGTGGGAAGGCCTCCTGACCACCCATGATCATTATCTCCGCCAAATGAGCCATTGCTTGTAACACCGCCATTTGAGGATATTTGAGTGATTCTTGGCACTCGCACTCCATTATAACGAATAGAAGCAGCCACATCGAATGTGTTCTGGTGAATTTCAGGGCAAATGAAGGTTTTTAAATCTTGGTAGCCACCTTTGCGGTAGGCATCATCAATTACTACCCAGCCTGAAGTGAAAACATCTGTTGGTGGTGGGTTGGGTGCTTTGCCTAACTGTGATTGCAAATATCTTGTAACGCCTGCTTTTGTAACCATTGCGTGTCGATTGTAGTTTTCTTTCAAGGGAACATTTATGTATGGTAGTAAGTGGCCGTTCCAAAATTGATATAATTGATTATTGCCAACTTGGGGGGCAGGAATGTCATTCATTCTTAGAAAAGGTAAATAGCCATCATGGTCGGTTTGGTAGGCGGTTGTTAATACGCCTACTTGTCGTAACTGGTTTTTGCAAACAGATGTGCGTGCATTCATTTTGAGTTTAGTGAAAACTGGAAAAATTAAGGTCATCAATGCCATAATGATGAAAATAACAGTCAATAGCTCAATGATTGAAAATGATTTTTTTGATCGCATTTCGGACGGCCTTTTATGTATTGATCAATAGTTCGCATATCTATAGCAATGTTTAGCAATGTTTTTGCCAATTTTTTAGTTTTCATAACTATTTGTAAAAAAAGATGATAGACTATTTGAAAATTAAACAATAGAACTAAAATAAGACTATTATATATTTAATATAGATATTATGACTATAATACAGAGTAATAAAAAGACGGAATTTATTTAATTGTTTAAGGAGTTCTTGTGACCAAACAACATCCTATCATCAGGGAATTTTTAAATACGAATCGCCCTCTAAGTGAAATAATTCCAGAGTTTTATGATAGAACACAATTTCTTGAAGCAGTGTTAGTTGATGTTCTGCAAAAAGGTGAATTTAAGGAAGTAGATCAGGAGTTGATGATTTCCATGGATCGAGCGATTATAACTGGTCACCATGATCAAAGTTTATTTTTAATTTTTTTATGCCAATCTATTTTCTATTATTGTCGATTTCATCAACTAGAAAAAGCAAAATCAATCGATGCTATTGCATCTTCCGTTTCATTTAAAGAAATCGACCAGTTTATTGTTTCTTGGTATTTGCAAAGTCATGCGAGTATTTTGCGGTTTGAGGGTAAAAGTAAAGAGTATTTAAATGCAATGGAAGAATCAATTGAGAAAGTCGATAAGAATAATTCCAGATTTTATCTTTTATACCATAATTATTTGTTTGTTTATGCCACATTAGGAACTCTTAAAGAAAATGGTGTTTATCGAGAAAATCCATTTCCATGGCCATCCAAAAAAGAAAAAGATTTAAAAACTGCAGAATTAAAATTGATGAACTGCGTTAGAATCGGTGATCTAAAAGAAGGGTTTCGAATATTGAAAGATTTTAAAAGTCAGTATGGTTTGCCATTGCCATTTTCAATAGAAGATTATGATGAAAGGTTGAGATTAATTTCTGGGGAATTTAACCCTGCTCTTTATGAAGACTCCTATTTTAATTGTATGGCGCAAGCCTACCAATTAAGCGCCACAGGCAAAAGTGATGAGGGGGTAAATTGTTTGAAGCGATTTCCTGTTGAGGATATTCGAATACATAATATGCATCATTACTCAAATTACTTAGAGATACACCATGAATTGAGCATGAAACAAAGTGGTAAAGCAAGGCTGCTTCTGCAAGAAAAGGCGGAAAAAGGGAATTTGCTCTTTATAGATGATTTGTTTTTTGGTCGTATTTTTTTATTAGAGAATGACTGGTTGAGAGCTGATGAAACTTTTGCTCGGCTTTCAGATAATGTGGTGCGATACGGTGCCATCAATCAACTGATTTTTGAATTACATTTTGCCAAAGAAATGAGATTAACTCATATACTTAAATTAATAAATGGTTGGAAGTCAGAAGGGGTGCCAATTAAAAAAAACATGTCAAAATCAGTTGTGCTTAAGCCTAAAATCGCTAAGAAAGGTGTGGACTTATTGGTAGGTAAAAGTAGATCTATTCAAATTGTAAAAGATCTAATTAAAAAATATGCGCCATTGAAATCGCCAGTACTTGTAACGGGAGAAACAGGGTCGGGTAAAGAATTAGTTTCAAGAGCAATTCATGACGAAGGGCTCTATTCTGATGAACCTTTTTTGGCTATCAATTGTGGTGCATTAACAGATACATTATTGGAATCAGAATTATTTGGTTATGATGCGGGAGCTTTTACAGGTGCTCAGCGCAAGCGACAAGGAGTATTTGCGGCAGCTGGTAAAGGGACTGTATTTTTAGATGAGTTTGGGGATATTAGCCCCAAATTACAGGTGACTTTACTGAGAGTTCTAGAAGCGGGTGAAATTCGAATGCTTGGTAGTACAACGAATCAAAAGATAGAATGCAAAATCGTTATTGCCACTAATGTCGATTTGCATAAAAATGTTATAGATAAAAAATTTAGAGAAGATCTTTTTTTTAGATTATCAAGATTTGAGATTCGTTTGCCTGCTTTGCGAGAACGAAAAGAGGATCTGCCTGAATTGATTCAATATTTTTTAGACCAAAACGAAAATATGGATATGGGTCAAAAAGCTATATCAAATGAATTGTTAGCAGCACTATTAACTTATCATTGGCCGGGGAATATTCGTGAGTTAAAGAATGAAATAGATCGATTGATAATACTAAACCCATTAACTGAAAATTTAGGAGTATCTCATTTTGATTTTTCCCGGTTGAAAATTACACCAGAGGTGATTGAAAAGGACGATGAACCATCTATTGTTGATGTTGTTTCAAATAATACTTTAGATCAAATAATGCAAAGTGGTTTCAGATACGAACAAAGACACGATTTAGTTTTAAGCATTTTTAAAAAATATAAAAAAGTCACTCGTAAACAATTGATAGAAATCACCAAGGTTTGCCCAGCAACAATATCAAATGATTTGAAAGTATTAATGCAAGCGGGCAAAATTGTGCGTCGCACCCCGACAAATAGCCCGCGATCGCACTTTTTTGAATTAAGCTAGGCTTAGCTCAGTAGCTATGACCTAAATTCCGCGGTTGTAATGGTAATTTCTGTTGTTTTTTCGTTGGTGTCTGATTTTTATCCATGTTTTTTTTAAAAAAACTAAAAAAAGAATGTTGCGATTTCTTTTTCTTGACGATTTTTTAT
>Ga0209573_1001302_pt1 | contig 40173 bp, 33 predicted proteins | sample TNRBio252014_DNA_FD_185870 | JGI IMG/M metagenome (GOLD analysis project Ga0209573, IMG submission 185870) | Wastewater treatment Type I Accumulibacter community from EBPR Bioreactor in Madison, WI, USA - TNR Reactor_6/25/2014_ DNA (SPAdes)... | ecosystem: Engineered > Bioreactor > EBPR >...
TGCGCAGCGCTCTGATCGGCGTGGAAGCGGTCGGTAATCAGGCCGCCATCGACGAGAAGATGATTGCTCTGGATGGCACCCCCACCAAGAGCCGCCTGGGCGCCAACGCCCTGCTGGGCGTGTCCATGGCCGTCGCCCACGCCGCCGCCGCCGAGAAGGGCGTGCCGCTGTACAAGTATCTGAACCCCACCGGTCCGTATGCTTTGCCGGTGCCGATGATGAACATCCTCAACGGCGGCGCCCACGCCGACAACAGCGTGGACATGCAGGAGTTCATGATCATGCCGGTCGGCGCGCCCAGCTTCCGCGAGGCGCTGCGCTGGGGCGCGGAAGTGTTCCACGCCCTGAAAGCGGTGCTGAAGAAGCAGGGCATGAATACGGCAGTCGGCGACGAAGGCGGTTTCGCGCCCAATCTGCCGTCCAACGAAGCGGCCCTTGAAGTGGTCATGGAAGCCATTCGCAGCGCCGGCTACACCCCCGGCAAGGATCTCTACATCGCTCTGGACTGCGCCAGCTCCGAGTTTTACAAGAACGGTAAATATGTGCTGGAAGCCGAGGGCAAATCCTTCACCGCCAATGAGTTTTCCGACAAGTTGGCCGACTGGGTCAACCGCTATCCCATCGTCTCGATTGAAGACGGTCTGGACGAGAGCGACTGGGCCGGCTGGGCCTATCTAACCCAGGTGCTGGGCAAGAAAATCCAGTTGGTCGGCGACGATCTGTTCGTGACCAATACCTCGATCCTCAAGCGCGGCATCGATGAGGGCATCGCCAACTCGATCCTGATCAAGGTCAACCAGATCGGCACTCTGACCGAAACCCTGGCCGCGATCAACATGGCCGCCGCCGCCGGTTACACTTCGATCTCCTCGCACCGTTCCGGCGAGACCGAGGACACCACGATCGCCGATTTGGCCGTGGCCACCGCCGCCAGCCAGATCAAGACCGGCTCGCTCAGCCGCTCCGACCGCATCGCCAAGTACAACCGCCTGCTGGTGATCGAGGAAGAACTGGGTTCCGCCGCCGTATATCCCGGCAAGAAAGCGTTCAACGTCTTCCCAGGCTGAATCCGAAACCCCGACGGCGACTGTTCTGGTCCCGTCGTTTTAACCCCAACCGCGCCTTTCCGTCGTTCCTTCCCAATCATGGAAGGGGATGGCGGGGAGGCGCTGATTTATTCAGTCGCCGCGCACCCCATGGTCCATTCCACCGAGCAAGGCTTGAAACTGCAACTGCTGGCGGTGGTGCTGATCGCCGTGCTGGTGTTCCTGCATTACCTGCTCTGGATCGACGAAAATGGCGTGCGCCAAACCCTCACTCTGCGCATCAGTATTCGCGCGCAGACCGAGGAAAACGCGGAACTGACCGAGCGCAACCGCGCGTTGGTGGCCGAGATTGAGGATCTGAAGCGTGGGTTGATGGCCATTGAGGAACGGGCGCGCTCCGACATGGGCATGATCCGTCCGGATGAAACCTTCTACCGCTTGCTCGAAAAACCCTTGTCGCCAGCGGCGACGCCGAACCCATCCACTCCACCCGCCAAACCCGCGCCATCGGCTAAACCCCCAGCACTAGCGGCTAAACCTCCAACGCCCGCCGCCAAACCCGCATTGCCGGCCAAGCCGCGAGCGCCCGCCGCCAACCCCTCGATACCAGCCGCCAAGCCTGCGCCAGTGGCTAAATCTCCAGCGCCAACCCCTAAGCCCACCCCGGCGGCCAAATCCGTGATGTCAGCACCCAAACCCGCCCCAGCCCCTGGAGCGTCGCAGCGCCGTGAGTAACGTCCGCTACTGGGTGCTGGTTCCCGCCGCCGGTATCGGCAAACGCATGGGTTCGGCCATCCCCAAGCAATATCTGCCCTTGGTAGGCCAGCCGGTCATTGCCCATACCCTTACAACGCTGCTGGCCCATCCGCGCATTGCCGGCGTGACGGTCGTCATTAGCGCCGAGGATGAATGGTGGCCGACCGTTGCCGCCGAACTCGCTGTCGCCAAACCCCTGCGGGTTGTCACTGGCGGCGCGGAGCGTTGTCATTCCGTGCTCAACGGGCTGGAGGCGCTACGGCAACGGGCCGCGCCAACTGATTGGGTGCTGGTCCACGATGCCGCCCGGCCGTGTCTGACCACCGAGGAGCTGGACCGGTTGCTGGCCGAACTGGCGGACGATCCGGTGGGTGGACTGCTCGCCGTGCCGGTGCGGGACACGCTGAAGCAGGCGGATGTCGCTGGCCGGGTCGCGGCGACGGTGGATCGCTCGCGACTCTGGCACGCCCTGACCCCGCAGATGTTCCGGCTGGGAATGCTGCAAGAGGCTTTGGGCGCGGCGCTGGCGCGCGGGTTGCTGGTGACGGATGAAGCGGCGGCGATGGAAGCGGCGGGTTTCGCCCCCCGGCTGATCGAGGGGCGGGCGGATAATCTGAAAATCACCCGGCCGGAGGATTTGGCGCTGGCGGAGTTTTATCTCGCCAGGAGACAGGAGACGGGGGAGAGGGGGCAGGAGACACGAGACAGGAAACAGCAAGAGCTACACCCCGCACCCCGCACTCCGCACCCTGGCTCCATGCGCATCGGTCACGGGTTCGACGTTCACGCCTTCGGGCCGGGCGAGTTTATCGTCTTGGGCGGCGCGCGCATCCCGCATACCCATGGATTGATCGCCCATTCCGATGGCGACGTGCTGCTGCACGCGCTGTGCGACGCGCTGCTGGGTGCGGCGGGGCTGGGCGACATCGGCCAGCACTTTCCCGACAGCAGCGCCGAATTCAAGGGCATCGACAGCCGCGTCCTGCTACGACGGGTCGCGGCCTTGCTGCGGGAACAGGGCCTGACGGTGGGCAACGTGGACGCCACGATCATCGCCCAGGCGCCCAAAATGGCCCCGCATATTTCCACCATGCGGGAAAACATCACCGCCGATTTGGCCATCGCTCCGGATCGGATCAACGTCAAGGCCACCACCACCGAACGGTTGGGCTACATCGGGCGCGGCGAAGGGATCGCCGTTCATGCCGTGGCGCTGCTGGTTTGAGCGCCCGAGAGAGTGAAGGAATCAACCGCTCTTCTCGTTCCTTGCGAGAGAGGGGTTGGGAGTGATCGGTTCGCTCAGGTCTTCGTACAGCGCCTCCACCGGACAGTCCAGGTCGACGCTGTCCAGGCGCAGCCGTCCGCCGGGACCGATGTTGTCCACCCACCATTGTCCATCCCGCCGCCGGTAGATCTGGACCCGAATCCGTTCCTGATCCACCAGCACGTACTCCCGCAGGCTGTCGAGTTGCTGGTAGGCGGCGAATTTGTCGCCCAGGTCATAAGAGGCGGTGCTGTCCGACAGCACCTCGACCACCAACGTCGGCGAACGCTTGACGAGGCGGTCAGCGCGGTCGCTCTCGGCGCAGGTGACCTGAATATCCGGATAGAACCCGCAGTCGGCCGCATCCACCCGCACCTTGACCTCAGCCATGAACACCCGACAGGGCGTGCCGCGCAAATGCTGGCGCAGCAGGGCGGTAAGATTCATTGAAATTTCATTATGCCGGTCGCTGGTTCCAGCCATGGCGAACACTTCGCCGCGCACGTATTCATGGCGCTCCGGCTGGCGCTGTTCCCATTCCAGATAATCGTTGTAGGTGAAGGCGAGGCGGTGTGCGGGCTGGGACATGGCGGCGTTCCAAAAATTTAATCATTGATCGTCAAAGCTTACCATGAAGGACCGGCGCGCTGGCACGGACCGGGTTCAACCGTCTCTTTCCGAAATTCGGGAAATCACGTATGTCCACTGAAACCCAACATTCCACTCTCCTACCTTTTGCTCATGGCCAACCGGCTTGGTTGGGTCGACTGCGCGCCGTTCCCGAGGACTTTCAGGTCCGCGAGGAAATCCCTTTTACCCTGGATAGCGCCGGCGAACACGTCTGGCTGTGGGTGCGCAAGCGCGGCGCCAATACCGAGTGGGTGGCGCGGCGGTTGGCGGAACGGGCGGGCGTCCCGTCCGGCGCGGTGAGCTACGCCGGTCTCAAGGACCGCCACGCCGTGACCGAGCAATGGTTCTCGGTGCATCTGCCCGGCCGGGCGGAACCCGACTGGTCGGCGAACCTCGATCCCGATTTCGCCGTGCTGAGCGCGGTGCGCCATTCCCGCAAGCTGCGGCGCGGCGCGCTGAGCGGCAATGCGTTCCGCGTCGCGATCCGCGATTTAGACGGCGACCCAGCGGAACTGGCGGTGCGATTCCAGCGCATCGCCGCGACTGGTGTTCCCAACTACTTTGGCGAGCAACGCTTCGGTCGGGAAGCCGGCAATCTGAAACAGGCCGAGAGGATGCTGCGCGGTGAGTTGAAGGTAGGCGACCGGCATCAACGGGGCTTGTACCTGTCCGCCGCGCGCTCGGCGCTGTTCAACGCCGTGCTGGCGCGGCGGGTGGCTGAGGAGACATGGAATCAGCCACTGCCCGGCGAGGTGCTGATGCTAGCTGGAAGCCATAGCATCTTCGCGGTCGACGAGGTGGATGAAACGATCCGCCAGCGGGTCGCCGTTTTCGACCTGCATCCGACTGGGCCGCTGTGGGGCGCTGGGGAGCTACGTAGCGGCGGCCCGGTTCGGGAACTGGAGGAAACGGTGGCGGCGACGCTGCCGATATTCCGCGATGGGCTGACGGCGGCGGGGCTGGCGCAGGAACGCCGGGCGCTGCGGCTGGCGGTGCGCGACGCAACGCTGGAATTTCCTGAACCCGGCGCCGCCGTGGTGGCTTTCAAGCTGCCGGCGGGAGCCTACGCCACGACCGTATTGCGCGAACTGGTGCGACCGGCGGATTGACCGCGCGACGCCATCGGCCACGGTTCGATGTTCGGGCAAGGTATCCCCAGCGGCTAATTTCAGGCTACCATGACGCATCCATCCCACCGGGATTTTTCCGCATGGCTAAGCGCACTCCCCTGTATGCCCGCCACGCCGCCCTGGGGGCTAGGCTGGTGGATTTCGGCGGCTGGAACATGCCGCTGCATTACGGTTCGCAAATCGCCGAACATCATCGAGTACGCCGCGCCGCCGGCCTGTTCGACGTGTCGCACATGACGATCGTGGATTTCGCCGACCCGGCGCCGACCCGCGCCCTGTTGCGCTATCTGCTGGCCAACGACGTCGCCCGCCTGTATCCCGGCAAGGCCCTGTACACCTGCCTGTTGAACGAAGCCGGCGGGGTCATCGACGATCTGATCGTCTACGACCGGGGCGAGAGCGGTTATCGGCTGGTGTCGAACGCCGCCACCCGCGACAAGGACTTGGCTTGGATCGCGCCCATCGCCGAACGTTTCGGCGCGGCTTGGCGCGAACGCGACGATCTGGCCATGCTGGCCGCGCAAGGGCCGGAGGCGCTGGCCCGGCTGGAACCCGTCCTCGGCGCGGCCACGATGGCGGCGGTGCGCGCGCTCAAACCGTTTCACGCCCTGGAAGCCGGTGGTCTATTCGTCGCCCGCACCGGCTACACCGGCGAGGACGGGGTGGAAATCATGCCGCCTGCTACCGAAGCGCCCGAACTTTGGGACCGGATTCTCGCCGCCGGCGTCGCGCCCTGCGGACTGGGCGCCCGCGACACGTTGCGCCTGGAAGCCGGCATGAGCCTGTACGGCAGCGACATGGACGAAACCACGACCCCGTTGGTGTCCGGGTTGGGCTGGACCGTGGCCTGGGAGCCGAAGGATCGCGATTTTGTCGGTCGCGCCGCGCTGGAACGGCAGCGAACCGTTGGCGTGCCGCAAACCATGATTGGCTTGGTGCTGGAGGAACGTGGCGTGTTGCGCGGCCACCAGCACGTCTACGTCGGTGGCCATGAAACCGGCCAGATCACCAGTGGCGCCTTCTCGCCGACGTTGAACCGCGCCATTGCCCTGGCGCGGGTCGAGGCCGGCGTGGGTGAGCGTTGCCAAGTGGACATTCGCGGCAAACGCCTGCCGGCGCGGGTGGTCAAGCCGCCGTTTGTCCGCCACGGCCGCTCCCTGATCGAATGACCCTCTCCCCAAACCGTTGTTGAGGAACCGAGCATGAGCAGCATCATTCCCGCCGAACTGCGTTACACCGAATCCCACGAATGGGTGCGCGCCAACGACGACGGCACCATCACCGTGGGCATCACCGATCACGCCCAGCACCTGCTCGGCGATCTGGTCTTCGTGGAAATCCCGGAAGTGGGCCGCGCCGTGGCCGCCGCCGAAAGCTGCGCGGTGGTCGAGTCGGTCAAGGCCGCCTCGGACGTGTACAGCCCGCTGGACGGCGTCATCGTGGAGGTGAACGAAGCGCTGGCCGACAACCCGGAACTGATTAATGAGGACCCGTATGGCGAGGGCTGGATTTTCCGGCTCAAGACCGTCGCCGCGCTGGATGGATTGCTGGATGCCAGAGCTTACGCAGCCATCGCCGTCGCCGAGGACGAAGACGATGACGGTTCGCTGGCCAATCCCAAACTGGTCGAGTGAAGAGGGACGCATCGAATCATGCCGTTCATTCCCCACACCCCGGCCGATGTCCAGACGATGCTGGCCGCGATTGGCGCGCCGAATCTGGAGGCGCTGTTCGACGAAATTCCCCCGGCGCTGCGCATCGGCGAACTGCCCGCCCTGCCGGAGGCGCTGAACGAATTGCAGGTGAGCCGGCTGCTGGAAACGCGGGCGGCGGACGCTCCCCGTCCACTGTGTTTCCTGGGCGCGGGCGCTTACGAGCACCACATCCCGGCGGCGGTCTGGGAGATCGTCGGGCGCGGCGAGTTTTACAGCGCCTACACGCCCTATCAGCCGGAAGCGAGCCAGGGCACGCTGCAAGTGCTCTACGAATACCAGAGCATGATGGCCGGCCTGACCGCCATGGACGTGTCCAACGCCTCGCTGTACGACGGCGCTTCGGCGCTGGCGGAGGCGGTGCTGATGGCGGTGCGCGCCAACCGCAAATCCAAATCCAAACGGATTCTGATTCCGCGCGCCCTGCATCCGCTGTATCGGCGGACCGTCCATGCCATCGTCCACAATCAGGGTATCGAATCGGTGGAGTTGCCCTACGACTCGACTGGCGGTCATACCCCGATCGAGGCGCTGGCTTCGTATGCCGGACAGGATTTCGCGGCGCTGGTGATCCCGCAGCCCAATTTCCTGGGGGTGTTGGAGGACGTGGATGCGTTGACCGATTGGGCGCACCGTAATCAGGCGCTGGCGGTCGCGGTGGTCAATCCCACGGCGCTAGCGGTGCTCAAGCCGCCGGGCGAGTGGAGCGAAACCGGCGCGGACATCGTCTGCGGCGACGGCCAGCCGCTCGGGTCACCGCTCGGTTCGGGCGGGCCGTATTTCGGCTTTCTGTGCTGTCGGCGGGAACTGGTGCGGCAGATGCCGGGCCGGTTGGTGGGCCGCACGGTGGATCTGGACGGCAAGCCCGGTTTCACCCTGACGCTCCAGGCCCGCGAGCAACACATCCGTCGTTCCAAGGCCACGTCGAATATCTGCACCAACCAGGGTTTGATGGTCACCGCCGCCACGCTGTATCTGTCGCTGCTGGGCCCGCGTGGGCTGGAACAGGTTGCCGCCGCCTGCCACGCCAACGCGCGGGCGCTGGTGGATCGATTGACGCGGGTTCCAGGGGTGAGTCGGGCGTTCGCCCGGCCGGTGTTCCATGAGGCGGTATTGAAGCTGCCGCGCCCGGCGGGCGAGGTGCTGGATGGTCTGTTGGCGCGCGGCGTTCTCGGCGGCTTCGATTTGAGCGGCGAATATCCCGAACTGGGCCACGCGCTGCTGGTCTGCGCCACCGAAACCCGGGACGAGACGGATTTGCGGCGGTACGCGGCGGCGCTGGCGGAGATGGTCTAAAGACAAACCCGAGTTTTCCGAACAGGCATCTCAAGTGTTCACTTCGGCGAAGCTCGATCCGGTTCCCGAAGCGCGGCTGGATCGGGAGGCGTGGCGTCTGGGCATGACTTGAAGGCTCACGCTTGCGCCAAGGCGGTCTGGCGCGGGCGTGGGCGAATCTGGTAAATTAGCGATTGCTAATTGTCATTGCTTCACGCTGCATCGTGTCTCCACACTACCATCCCCTACTGCTTGCGGCTTTTTCGGTTGACGTCCGCAACCGGAACCTTTCGATGCGGTCTTCGTCTTACGCTCGAACCGGCCTGCCCGAGTCTCGCGTCCCATGAAAGAGTATGCCCTGATCCTGATCGGGACCATCCTGGTCAACAATTTCGTGCTGGTGAAGTTTCTGGGGCTGTGCCCGTTCATGGGAGTTTCCCGCAAGCTGGAAACCGCCATGGGCATGGGTCTCGCCACCACCTTCGTGCTTACCCTGTCGGCCATCTGCGCCTATCTGACCGACCATTACCTGCTGATCCCGCTGGGGCTGGAATATCTGCGCACTATTGCCTTCATCCTAGGCATCGCCGTGGTGGTGCAGTTCACCGAGATGGTGGTGCATAAGACCAGCCCGTTGCTGTATCAGGTGCTCGGCATCTACCTGCCGCTGATCACCACCAACTGCGCGGTGCTGGGCGTGGCGCTGTTGAACGTGCAGGAGAAAAACGGCTTCGTCGAATCGGGGCTGTACGGCTTCGGCGCGGCGGTCGGGTTTTCGCTGGTGATGGTGCTGTTCGCGGCCCTGCGCGAGCGGATCGCGGCAGCCGATGTACCGATACATTTTCGCGGGCCGGCCATCACCCTGATTACCGCCGGCCTGATGTCGCTGGCGTTCATGGGATTTTCCGGTCTGGTCAGAGGTTGAACGTTATGATGGTCGCTGTTCTTGCGCTGAGCGCGCTGGCGGGCGCGTCGGGTTTGTTGCTGGGTTTCGCCGCGATCCGGTTCAAGGTCGAGGGTGACCCTATCGTCGAGAAAATCGACGCCATCCTGCCGCAGACCCAGTGCGGCCAATGCGGTTACGCCGGGTGCAAACCCTACGCCGAGGCCATCGCCGCCGGCGAGGCGGAGATCAACCTGTGCCCGCCCGGCGGCCCCAACGGCGTCGCGGCCCTGGCCGATTTGCTGGGCCGCGAGATCCCGCCGCTCGATGCCGGGACCGGCGCCGAGAAACCGAAAATGGTCGCGGTCATCGACGAGCAGAGCTGCATCGGCTGCACGCTGTGTATCCAGGCCTGCCCGGTGGACGCCATTCTCGGCGCCGCCAAGCACATGCACACCGTCATCGGTCGCGAATGCACCGGCTGCGAACTGTGCGTGGCGCCGTGTCCGGTAGATTGCATCCACATGACGCCGATTGCGGAAACTATCACGACCTGGAAATGGGCCTATCCCGGCGTCGCCGCCCGGGCCGCCGCATGAGCGCGCTGTTTCCCTTCCACGGCGGCCTCAAAACCGTCCGCCACAAGACTGAATCCAACACGCTCCCCATCGAACCTGGCCCGCTGCCGCGCCGGTTGATCGTGCCGCTGCGCCAGCACATGGGCAACGCCGCCAAGCCCTGCGTCCAAGCCGGCGACCGGGTGTTGAAAGGCCAGATGATCGGCCAGGCTGACGGCTACATCAGCGCCGCCGTCCACGCCCCGAGTTCCGGGGTGGCGGCGGCGGTGGATTTGCAGCCGATTCCGCATCCTTCCGGTCTGGCGGATCTGTGCGTGACCATCGAAACCGACGGCGAGGACCGCTGGATCGAGCGCGAACCGCTGGATTACCGCCAGATGCATCCCAGCGACCTGCGCAACGCTCTGCGCAACGCCGGGGTAGTCGGCTTGGGCGGGGCGGTGTTTCCCAGCGCGGTCAAGCTCAATCGGGGCGGTCACTGCGAGCGGGTGGATACCCTGATCCTGAACGGGGCCGAGTGCGAGCCGTGGATCACCTGCGACGACCGGATCATGCGCGAACGGGCGGCGGACATCGTCGCCGGTCTGGCGATCATGGCGCATCTGCTGGAGCCGCGCGAGGTGCTAATCGGCATCGAGGAGGACAAGCCGGAAGCGATTGCCGCCATGACCGCCGCCTGTGCCGGAACGGGTTACGAGGTGCGGGTCGTGCCGACCCGTTACCCCAGCGGCAGCGTCAAGCAGCTTATTGTTCTGCTGACCGGGCGAGAAATCCCGGATCAGGGTTTGCCGCTCGACATCGGGGTGCAGTGCTTCAACGTCGCCACCGCGTACACCGTACAGCGCGCCATTGCCCACGGCGAGCCGGTGATTTCGCGCGTCGTCACCGTCACCGGCCACGTCCAGCGCCCGCGCAACATCGACGCCCTGCTGGGTACGCGCTTTGCCGATCTGGTCGCCCAGTGCAGCGGCTACCGGGACGGCGTCGAGCGGCTGATCATGGGCGGGCCGATGATGGGTTTTGCCCTGCACGGCGACGACGTTCCGGTGACCAAGGCCACCAACTGCATCCTCGCCGCCAGCGCCGGGCAACTGACCCCGGAACAGCCAGTCATGCCCTGCATCCGCTGCGGCGCCTGCGTGGACGCCTGTCCGGCCCTGCTGTTGCCGCAGCAATTGTATTGGTTCGCCCGCGCCAAGGAGTTTGACAAGGCGCGCGACCATCATTTGTTCGGTTGCATCGAGTGCGGCTGTTGCAGCTACGTCTGTCCCAGCCACATCCCGCTGGTGCAGTACTACCGCTACGCCAAGAACGAAATCTGGGCGCGGGACAAAGAGAAGGAGAAAGCCGAACTGGCTCGGCAGCGGCATCAGGCTCGCCAGGAGCGGCTGGAACGCGAGAAGCAGGAGCGGGAAGCCAAGCTGCGCCAGAAAGCGCCACCGCGCGCCGCCGAAACCGTGGTCGAAGCCGCCGACCGGGAGGGGTAGGCGATGATGCGCTTCCGAACCGTGACCTCGCCCCACGTTTTGCTCGACGCCAGCGTCGGCCAGGTCATGCGCCGGGTGCTGTACGCCATGCTGCCCGGCGTCGCCGCGCTGGTCTGGTTCTTCGGCTGGGGCGTGCTGGTCAATCTGGTGATCGCTACCGCCGTGGCGCTGGCCGCCGAGACGGCGATGCTGGCGGCGCGCGGCAAGCCCTTGGCGCCCCATCTGGGGGATTTCAGCGCCGTGGTCACGGCCTGGCTGTTGGCGGTGGCGCTGCCGCCGCTGGCGCCGTGGTGGTTGACCGCTATCGGCGTTTTGTCCGCCATCGTGGTCGCCAAGCATCTCTATGGCGGGCTGGGTTACAACCCGTTCAACCCGGCCATGATCGGTTATGTGGTGCTGCTGATCTCATTTCCGCGCGAGATGAGCACCTGGCTGATCCCGCATGGCGTAGGCCAGACTCAGGCGATGACCCTGGTGGAAACGCTGCGGGCTATTTTCGTGGGCCTGCCCGAGGTGGATGGGCTGACCGGCGCGACCCCGCTGGACGTGCTGCGCACCCAGATGGGCCTGGGCCTGAGCGTGGCCGAAATTCGCAACAGCCCGGTGTTCGGGCTGGTGTCGGGTCACGGCTGGGAATGGGCGGCGCTGGGCTTTCTGCTCGGCGGCTTGTGGCTGGTCTACAGCCGCGCCGCCGACTGGCGGATTCCGGCGGGGATGCTGGGCGGGCTGGCAATCATTTCGACCGTGTTCTATCTGATCAATCCGCAGCAATACGCACCGCCCTGGTTCCATCTGTGGAGCGGCGCGGCGATTTTCGGCGCGTTCTTCATCGCCACCGACCCGGTGACCGCCAGCGCCACCCCGCGCGGCCGGCTGATTTACGGGGCCGGCATCGGCATTCTGGTCTACATCATTCGAGCGTTCGGCGGCTATCCCGATGGCGTGGCGTTCTCGGTGCTGCTGATGAACATCGCTGCGCCCACCATCGATCTTTACACCCAGCCCCGGGTGTTCGGAGCGCGGCGGGGATGAATGTCATTGTGCATAGCATGGGTGTCGCCGCCCTGATCCTGACCGGCTTCGCCGTGGTCGGCACCGGCCTGGTCGCCGTGACCTATACCGGGACCAAGGACATCATCGCCGAGGCGCAACGCCAGGCGCTGGAAGCCAGTTTGAACCAGTTGGTGCCGGCGGATCGTTACGATAACCGGATTACCGAGGATGTGATCGAAGTGACCGCGCCGGAGTGGCTGGGAACCGATCAACCGGTCACGGTGTATCGGGCGCGCAAGGACGGCCAACCGGTGGCGCTGTTCGGTACGCCGGTCGCGCCGGACGGCTACAGCGGGCCGATTCAACTGCTGATCGGCGTCTATGCCGACGGCACGCTGGCCGGCGCGCGGGTGCTCGCACACAAGGAAACGCCGGGGCTGGGCGACGCCATCGAGGAAAGACGCTCGCTGTGGATTCTGGCCTTCGCGGGCAAGTCGCTGGGAAATCCCGAACCGGCGCGCTGGAAGGTCAAAAAGGACGGCGGCGCGTTCGATCAATTCACCGGCGCCACCATCACCCCGCGCGCCGTGGTCAAGGCGACCCGCAAATTTCTGGAATACGTCCAGACCCATCAGGCCCAGTTGTTCGCCCCGGCGGCCACCCCCGCGAAGGAGCAAAAGTCATGAGCGAAAGTGGCTACCTAAAAATCCTCAAGGATGGCGTATGGACCCAGAATACCGGCTTTGTGGCCTTGCTGGGGCTGTGCCCGCTGCTGGCGACCTCGAACTCGGTGGTCAACGGCCTGGGGCTGGGCCTGGCGACCACGCTGGTATTGCTGATCTGCAACGTCGCCGTCTCGCTGATTCGCAAGCTGGTGCGGCCCGAAGTGCGGATTCCCGTCTTTGTCATGGTGATCGCCTGCGCGGTGACCGCCGTGGAACTGGCGATGCACGCCTTTTTGCCGGGGCTTTACACGGTGCTGGGCATTTTCATTCCGCTGATCGTGACCAACTGCTGCGTGATTGGCCGGGCCGAGGCGTTTGCGTTCAAGAACGGGGTGGTCAAATCAGCGGTGGACGGGATTGCGACCGGGCTGGGTTTTATGCTGGCGCTGGTGCTGCTGGGCGCCATTCGGGAGATTCTCGGCCAAGGCACGCTGCTCGGGCAGGCCGATCTCCTGTTCGGCGAGTGGGGCAAGGGCCTGACCCTGCACCTGATCGACGATTATCGCGGTTTCCTGCTGGCGATTTTGCCACCGGGGGCGTTCATCGGGCTCGGCTGCCTGATCGCCATCAAGAACGTGCTCGACGCTCGCGCCCGCCGTCGCGCCGCTGCCCAGCCGGCGACGGTATTGCAGGAGGCCGAGGTTTGAGCACATCCGTGGTCGGGCTCCCATCGGAAGCTGCGCCCCACAGCGCCCGACGGGGGGATTCCGAACGTGGGGATTCTTGCTTTCAGCCCTGCCAGGCTTTGCGCGCCGCGTGTTCCTGCGCGTCCACCACCGCGATGGCGCTCATGTTGATGATCCGCCGCACGGTCGAGGACGGGGTCAGGATATGGGCCGGCTGAGCCAGTCCCAGCATGATCGGGCCGATGGCCACGCCGTTGGTCAACATCTTTAACAGCGAGTAGGAGATGTTGGCGGCGTCCACGTTGGGCATGATCAACAGGTTGGCCACCCCCCCGAGCCGCGAGGCCGGGAAAATATCGGTGCGCAAGCTGGCGGACAACGCCACGTCGCCGCGCATCTCGCCTTCCACTTCCAGATCCGGCGCCCGCTGGCGGATGAGTTCCAGCGCCTCGGCCATTTTGCGGGCTTGGGGCGACTGGTAGGAACCGAAGTTGGACCGCGACAGCAGCGCGATCTTGGGAGTGACGAAGCGGCGTACTTCCTCGGCGGCCAGCAGGGTGATATCGGCCAGTTCCTCGGCGCTGGGATTTTCGTTGAGGTGGGTGTCGCAGATGAACAGCGGCCCCTGCGAGGTGATCAGTAAATCCAGCGCCGCTGGGGTGCGCACGTTCTTGCGCAGGCCGACGATATCCAGCACGTAGCCCACATGGTCGGGGTAGTTGCCGATCAGGCCGCAGATCAGGGCGTCGCCGTGGCCCAGCCGCAGCAGCAGCGAACCCACCACGGTGGCGCGGGTGTTGACCCGGATGCGGGCGTTGTTGGGGTCCACGCCATGCCGGCCACACAGCCGGTGATATTCCCGCCAGCAGTCTTCGTAATACGGGTTGTTCTGCGGGTCGATCAGCTCGAAATCGCGGCCAAGCTGGATGCGCAGGCCAAGCGCCGCGATTTGCTGTTCCACCCGCTGGCGCCGACCAATCAGCACCGGTTGGGCGATGCCGTCGTCGATCACCGCCTGCGCCGCCCACAATACCCGTTCTTCCTCGCCCTGGGCGTAAATGACCCGCTTGCGGTCGGCCTTGGCGCGGTCGAACACCGGACGCATCACCATGCCGGAACGGTAGACATATTGGCTGAGGCGCTGCCGGTAGGCGTCGAAATCGGCAATCGGATGGGTAGCGACACCGGACACCATCGCCGCCCGGGCCACCGCCGGCGGCAGAGTCAGCAGCAGACGCGGTTCAAACGGTTTGGGAATCAGATACTCCGGCCCGAACGGGATGTTTTCGCCGCCGTAGGCCGCGGTTTCCTCGGAGGAGCGCGGCGTGCGGGCCAGTTCCGCCAGCGCACGCACGCAGGCCAGTTGCATTTCGCGGTTGATGGTGGTCGCGCCCACGTCCAGCGCGCCCCGGAAGATGTACGGGAAGCACAGGACATTGTTAACTTGGTTGGGATAATCCGAGCGGCCGGTGGCGATGATGGCGTCGGGCCGGGCGGCCTTGGCTGCTTCCGGCATGATTTCCGGCGTCGGGTTGGCCAGCGCCAGGATCAGCGGTTGAGCCGCCATGGTTTTGACCATCTCCCCGGTCAACACGCCGGCCTTGGACAGCCCGAGAAAGATGTCGGCGCCGACGAGGGCTTCCGCCAATGCGCGCGCGGCCGTGTCGGCGGCGTAGGCGGCCTTGGACGGCTCAAACTCTTCGCGCCCCCGGTACAGCACGCCCCGGCTGTCGCAGACGATGACATGCTCCCGCCGCAGCCCGAGACTCACCAGCAGGTCGAGACAGGCGATGCCCGCCGCACCGGCCCCGGAAGCGACCAGTCGCACCGCGTCGATGTCCTTGCCGATCAGGTGCAGGGCGTTGAGCACGGCGGCGGCGGTGATGATGGCGGTGCCGTGCTGGTCGTCGTGGAACACCGGAATCTTCATCCGCTCGCGCAACTGGCGCTCGATCTGAAAGCATTCCGGCGCCTTGATGTCCTCCAAGTTGATGCCGCCGAAACTTGGCTCCAGACTGGCGATGGTGTCCACCAGCTTGTCGGGGTCGGATTCGCTGATCTCGATGTCGAACACGTCGATCCCGGCGAATTTCTTGAACAGCACACCCTTGCCTTCCATCACCGGTTTGGCCGCCAGCGGGCCGATATTGCCCAGTCCTAAAACTGCCGTGCCGTTGGTGATCACCGCCACCAGGTTGGCGCGGGCGGTGACAGTGGCGACTTCGCGGGGGTCTTCGACGATCGCCTCGCAAGCGGCGGCGACGCCGGGCGAATAGGCCAGCGCCAGATCGCGCTGATTGGCGAGCGGCTTGGTGGGGGTGACTTCGATCTTGCCGGGCGGCGCAGTGCGGTGGTAGCGCAGCGCCTGGGCGTTGAAATCTTCAGCCATGGCGGAAAGCTCCTGATGAAAGTGCGGCGGGAATTCCGCCAGTATGGGCAAGGGGCGCTAAGATTAACGCAAAGCTTTAGGAGGAGTTTAACCAATGAGTGCGGTAAGCGTCGCGCCGGAATCCCGGCGGTTGGAGGAGTGGGAAGTGGAACTGGCGGAAGTGCGCGCCATGACCGAACATGAAATGGAACATCTGGTGACCGAGGACGATACTCCCGTGGACAACATTCTGTCGGAAAAACAACAACGACTGCTGACGGAACCGCTTTACAGCACCTGGGCCGGCCCGGAGGGGCGCGCGCCTGAGCATCGCGGCTTTCTGGCCCTGGCCAACGTCGGGTTGTTCTACGCTCTGCGCCAGCCGCCGCTGGTTCCCGACATGATGTTGGCGTTGGACGTGCCGGGGCTGGGGCCGGATTTAAGCCAGAAAGGCAATCGTTCCTATTTCGTCTGGGTTCAGGATGGCAAGTCGCCGGTGGTGGTGGTGGAAATCGTTTCCAACCAGGAAGGGGGCGAGGATGGCGAGAAGTTGCGCAAGTACGAAGTGATTGGGATTCCGTACTACGTGATTTTCGATCCCTGGCGCTTGCTGTCGGATCGGATGTTGCGCATCCACCAGTTCGCGGGGGCAAGCCAGGGTTATATCGAACAGGTCGGCGGGCTGCTGGACGCGGTCGGGCTGGGCCTGAACCTGTGGCAGGGCGAATATGAGGGTACCGAGACGCTTTGGTTGCGCTGGACCGATCGCGAGGGACGGCTGATTCCGACGGGGGCCGAATGGGCGCGGCAGGAATGCCAGCGGGCGACGGAAGCCGAGCAACAGGCGGAACAGGAACGCCAGCGGGCGGAACAGGAACGCCAGCGGGCGACGGAAGCCGAGCAGCGGGCGGAACGGTTGACGGCGCGGCTGCGGGAACTGGGCATTGAACCGCCCGAGTAGTTTCGGCCTGTCGGGGCATCGCCGCCCATCGTGGGAATGCTGTTAAAATAGCGCCCGCCATAATTAATTGATGTCCGGGCGCGGCCCCGCGCCTCATTCCTCGCCATGGGAGCACAGCATGACCACCATCCACCAAGAAGACTTTATCCAATCCATCGCCGACGCCTTCCAGTACATCAGTTACTACCATCCGGTCGATTACATCAAGGCGCTGGCGCAAGCCTACGAGCGCGAGGAAAGCCCGGCGGCCAAGGACGCCATCGCGCAGATCCTGATCAATTCGCGGATGTGCGCCGAGGGCCATCGCCCGATTTGTCAGGATACCGGCATCGCACTGGTGTTTCTCAAAGTCGGGATGGACGTGCATTGGGACGCCAAGCTGTCAGTGCAGGAGATGGTGGACGAAGGCGTGCGCCGCGCCTATCTCAACCCGGACAACAAGCTGCGCGCCTCGGTGCTGCGCGATCCGGCGGGCAAGCGCCAGAATTCAAAGGACAATACCCCGGCGGTGGTGCATTACGAAATCGTCCCCGGCCACCACGTCGAGGTGATCTGCGCGGCCAAGGGCGGCGGTTCCGAGGCCAAATCCAAGTTCGCGATGCTCAACCCGTCCGACGACCTGGTGGATTGGGTGCTGAAGACCGTGCCGCAGATGGGTGCCGGCTGGTGTCCACCCGGCATTCTGGGCATCGGCATCGGCGGTACGCCGGAAAAGGCGTTCATGCTGGCCAAGGAATCGCTGATGGCCCCGGTGGACATTCAGGAACTGATCGCCCGTGGCCCGAAAAATCGCGCCGAGGAACTGCGCATCGAACTGTACGAGAAGGTCAACGCGCTCGGCATCGGCGCGCAGGGTCTCGGCGGCCTGACCACCGTGCTGGACGTGAAAGTGCTCGACTATCCGACCCATGCGGCCAACCTGCCCATCGCGATGGTCCCGAACTGCGCCGCGACCCGCCACGCGCATTTCCACCTCGACGGCACGGGTCCGGCCAAGCTGGAACCACCGAGTCTCGATGACTGGCCGAAGCTGACCTACGCGCCGACCAATGCCCGTCGGGTCGATTTGGCTACCGTCACGCGCGAGCAGGTGGCGACCTGGAAGACCGGCGAGGTGCTGCTGCTCAACGGCAAGATGCTGACCGGCCGCGACGCCGCCCACAAGCGGATGACCGATATGTTGAGTGCGGGTCAGAAACTGCCGGTCGATTTCACCAACCGCTTCATTTACTACGTCGGTCCGGTCGATCCGGTGCGCGACGAGGTGGTCGGTCCCGCCGGTCCCACCACCGCGACCCGCATGGACAAGTTCACCCGGCAGATGCTGGAGCAGACCGGTCTGCTGGGCATGATCGGCAAGTCCGAACGCGGCCAGATTGCCATTGACGCGATCAAGGATAACCAGGCGGTATACCTGATGGCGGTCGGCGGCGCAGCCTATCTGGTATCCAAGGCCATTAAAGCTGCCAAAGTTCTTGCTTTTGAGGATCTCGGCATGGAAGCAATTTACGAATTTGAGGTCAAGGACATGCCGGTGACGGTGGCGGTGGACTCGAAGGGTTCCAGCGTCCATAAGACTGGCCCGAAGGAATGGCAGGCGAGGATCGGGAAGATTCCGGTGGTGGAGGCGTAGGGGTTGGGATTGTCGATAGGATTGCCATAAGGCAACCCTATCGACACCGGTATGGATGCTCTAATAAAGGTTCTTCGTCGGTTCTTGTGGAGCCAGCCATGCCGGAAGCCAGAATTGAAGTCAACTAATTGATTGTAAATGGTTTTTAACCAATCTCCAGCCAGCTTAACAGGCCGAAACCCGCCCTGCGGGGCCAACTCCACAAGAACAGTCGAAGAACCTATCTTATTCCGGGAATTCCCAAAGAGCCTTTAATTCAGCAAGTCTAAAACACTACAGGCTACAAGAGTTGGCTGACCTGGAAAATCCGAATTAACCCCCCCGCAACGGGATAAGCGAGGATTCAACCCCGTGAGCGATACCAATAAAAGCGATGCTCCCCCCTTGGTCCGTCATTTTCGCCAAATCCTGCTGTGGCCTTTGCAGGTGATGCACGCCAAGGTGCGGGAGCCGCACATTTCGAAATATTGGGAACTGCTGGAGGCGATGGGCGAGCAGTGTCCTTGGCGGGAAGTGGCGGATGAATTCGGCGATCCCGATGATTTCCAGGAGCGGCACTACAAGGAATTCATCACCTTCCTGCCTTACGTGCAGCGCTTCCTCTATGGCGAGGGGATGGGCCGCGAAGGTCCGGCCGGCTACGGCAAATCGCCGATCCGCGTCTACCGCCGCCGGGATGTCGCGCGGATGCGGGCGGTGCTCGACAAGCAATCGCCGCCGGTGGTGTTCGAGGTCGCCCATGTGGACCTCTATTTCTTCTACGACATCGACATCATCATCCTGGCGGTGGAATTCTTCGCCAACGATCTGCCGCTGCCGCTGGCCCAGGATGCCTTGTTCAAGCTGGGGCGAGCCTACCCGGCGTTCTGGGAGGCCGACGGTCAGGGCGGGCAATGTCCGCGCCGGGTGGAATGGTTGGCGGCGACGGGCGAGACGCTGGCGGTGTCCGACTACGAGAACCGGCGCAAATATCTCAAGTTCGTCTGCCAGCACCGTTCCCCCAGCGTCGCCGCGCACTGGGACTATTTGCTGCGGCCGCTGGCTCTGTACCATTCCGACCGCGAGGGCATGGTTCGCTACCGGCAGATCGAATACCACCGCATGCCGCTGCTGGCCTACCTCGGCTTCGATGACCCACGGGTTCTAACCCGCGGCGACTTCGCCCGCCTGGCCTTGGTTACCCGCTCGGGACCCTCCAATACCCTCCCCTATTCCGAGCGGGAACTGGCCCATTTCGAGCGGAAATATTGCTACGACAAATTCTGGAATCCCGCCGATCCGACACTCGGTAGCCGCTACCTGTGTTGCGGTCACGCCTTCGTCATGATCGGCGAGGCCAATGATCGTTTTTTCGCCGACGCGGAAACCGGCTTGCTGGGCCAGTTTCGCCATCAGTATTTCCTGGTCAACCTGATCGCCCACTTCCACAAGGCCACCCTGATGCTGTTCTCGGAATGGCTGGTGACGGCGATCAGCCAACTCGACATCCGGGACGTGGATTCAGTCAAAACGTTCAAGCGGGAAATCCGCCGGATATTCGAAACTTTCCTGCGCTTCACCCACCGTTACTGGTTTCACGAGGTTTCCAATCAGGCGCAGGCCAAGGATCTGTTCCGAATGTTGACCGGCCATCTCGACACCGACCGGATTTACCGGGATGTCAGCGAGGCGGTCAAGGAAATGAATCAATATCTGGATAGCGACGGCCTGCGACGCCAAGCCAACACCGTGGTGCGGCTGACCGTGGTCACCACGCTGGGGTTGATCGCGACCGTCTCGACCGGCTTCCTGGGCATGAACCTGTTCGACGAAACCGGTCACCCGGGCTGGGTCAAAGCGCTGATTCTGGTCGTGGTCCTGATCCCCAGCATCCTGCTGGTCTTCTACGGCGTGGCCAAGTCCAAGGTGCTGTCGGATTTTCTGGAAGCCTTGGCGGACGAGCGGCTGACTTGGCGCGATAAACTTGGAATACTGTTCAAGGTCTGGGGGAAGCGCCCGCCCAAGAGCCATTGATGTTTTCCTGGAGAGCTTCCATGCCGGAATTTACCTGTCTGACCGTCACTCTGACCGATGCCATCGCTCAGATCGAACTGAACCGCCCCGACAAGGCGAACGCCTTGAATGGAATCCTGTGGCGGGAGATCGGCGAAGTCTTCCGCTGGGTGGACGAGACGCCCGAGGCGCGGGTGGCGATTTTGAGCGGCGCGGGCCGGCATTTTTGCGCGGGCATTGACTTCGAACTCATGGGCGCGGTGCTGGATGAAGTGGAGGAACTGAGTCCAGGCCGCCGAGAAGAACGGTTGCGGCGAATCATTCTCAACTTGCAGGCGGGATTCACTGCGCTGGAGACTTGCCGCAAGCCGGTGCTGGTCGCGATTCAGGGCTTGTGCATCGGCGGCGGGCTGGACCTGATCGCCGCCTGCGACCTGCGCTACGCTGCCGCCGACGCCGCGTTTTCGTTGAAGGAAGCGGACTTGGCCATCGTTGCCGATGTCGGCAGCCTGCACCGACTGCCGTATCTGATCGGCGAGGGCCGGCTGCGGGAACTGGCCTTCACCGCCCGCCAGTTCGACGCCGCCGAGGCGCAAGCGATGGGGCTGGTGAGTCGGGTGTTCGCCGACGCCGCGCAACTACGGGAGGGCGTGCGGGCCATCGCCGCCAACATCGCCGCCAAATCGCCGTTGATGGTGCGCGGCATCAAGCAGGTGCTCAACCACGGCCGCGATCACAGCGTCGCCGACGGCTTGGACTACGTCGCCACCTGGAACGCCGCGATGCTGCTGTCGGACGACACCCGCGAAGCGATTGCGGCGGCGATGCAAAAACGGCAACCACGGTTCAAGGATTGATCGGTAACGACCTACCGCGAATCCCCTTCCTCGCGTGGGAAAGGGGATTTTTCAGCTCGAGTCGCTTTGCGGCGATCCGAGGAAACTCCCGTAGCCCTCATTTTCGACCCCGAACCCGCAAGCGTTTGACCCGTATCGCCAAGCCCATCGCAACCCCAGCGGTCCTTCGTGGTAGGTTTTTGTTTTTACTAGCGCCCGGATGCTGTTAATATTTACAACAAATTCGTGTGAATAAAACAACACACGATGAAGGTCAGCAATCACTGGGATTGGTTCGCTGGCGGAAGCAGCGACCAGAGGGGGGACGAAACGATGTTGAACGGTAAGACCAGCAAACCCGTGGCGGTAGTCACGGGAGCCAATCGCGGTCTGGGTTTGGAAACGGCCCGGCAACTGGCCAAGCGCGACATCCGCGTGATCCTCACCAGCCGCAACGCCGACAAGGGCGAAATGGCCCTGGAAAAACTGTTGACCGAGGGACTGGAGGTCGCGTTCCACGCGCTGGACGTCACCTCGGAAAGCAGCGTCGCCGATCTGGGTGGGTTCATTCATAGCCGCTACGGCCGGGTGGACATCCTGGTCAACAACGCCGGCGTCTATCTGGACAGTCATGGCTCCGAGGAAACCGGGGGCGCCAGCGTCTTCAGCACCAGTCTGGAAACCTTGTCAGCGACCCTGAAAACCAACCTGTACGGACCCTTGCTGCTGGCGCAGGAACTGGCGCCGCTGATGAAGCAGCAGCACTACGGCCGCATCGTCAACGTCTCCAGCGGCATGGGCCAGTTGAGCGAGATGGAAGGCAAGTCACCGGCCTACCGGATTTCCAAGACCGCCCTGAACGCCCTGACCCGCATCCTGGCGGCGGAAACCCAGGGTTACAACATTCTGGTCAACTCGGTTTGCCCCGGCTGGGTGCGCACCGACATGGGCGGCTCCCAGGCCGAGAAAACGGTCGAGCAGGGCGCGGCCGGCATCGTTTGGGCCGCCACCCTGCCCGACGACGGGCCGACCGGCGGCTTCTTCCGCGACGGCCAGCCGATCCCGTGGTAAGTCGCGCTTAGGCGGAGCCAGTCTCCCAGGCCGCCAGCACGGTCTCCAGTTCCGCCAGATCGCCGATTTCCGCGTCTGCCCGCAGGCCGCCCGGCCAGTCCCGACCGGCGCGGTTCACCCACACGGTGCGAAATCCGGCGTTCTGGCCGCCCCGCACGTCGTGTTCCGGGTCGTCGCCGACATGGGCGATCTGTCCGGGTCGCACCCGCAGCAGACGGCAAACTTCCTCGAACATCGGCGGCTCCGGCTTGGCCGCGCCGACGCCGATGGCGTTGAGCGAAAGGCTGAATATATCGTCCAGCCCAATCAGCCGCAGATCGGCGTTGCCGTTGGACAGCGACGCCAGGGTATAGCGCCGGGCCAGCCGTTCCAGCGTGGGGCGCACCTCCGCGAACGGCTCCACCGCGTTGCGGGCCATGAAGAACACCGCGAACGCGCTTTCGACGTCGAATTCTCGATAACCGGCTCGCGCCGCCGCCAGATTCAGCGCCTCCTTGCGCAGCGAAGTGCGGTCGTGGGCGATTTCCGGGCGGGCGGCGCTTACCACGCCCGCCAGTTCCCGCAATTCCAACGGCGTGAATCGTGCCGGGATGCGCGGATAGCGCGCCGCCAGCCAGTCGTGCAATAACTGCTCGGCGCGCTCGACCACCGGCCAGACATCCCAGAGCGTATCGTCCAGATCGAAGGTGATCGCTTTGATCATGCCGTTTGGCGTAGACCGCGCTCCAGATCCTGCCGAATATCTGCCACGTCCTCCAGCCCCACCGAAATCCGCACCAGCGACTCCCGAATCCCGGCGCGTTCGCGTTCTGCGGGCGTCAGCCGGCCGTGCGTAGTGGTGGCGGGATGGGTGATGGTGGATTTGGCGTCGCCCAGGTTGGCGGTGATCGAGATCAGCCGGGTGGCATCGATCAGTTGCCAGGCGGCCGGCTGACCGCCGCGCAACTCGAAGGACACAATGCCGCCAAAGCCGCTCTGTTGCCGCTTCGCCAGTTCGTGTTGCGGGTGCGAGGGCAGACCCGGATAGTAGACCTGTTTCACCGCCGGCTGGGTTTCCAGCCATTGGGCCAGTTGCAGCGCCGCCGCGCTGTGAGCGCGCATCCGCAATTGCAGCGTTTCCAGCCCCTTGAGGAATACCCAGGCGTTGAATGGACTCAGGCTGGGGCCGGCGGTCCGCAGGAAGCCGAAGATGTCCTTGCCGACTCGCTGGGCGTCGCCCACCACCGCTCCGCCGACGCAGCGCCCCTGTCCGTCCAGATATTTGGTGCCGGAGTGAATCACCAAATCTGCGCCGAATTTGAAGGGTTGTTGCAACGCCGGGGTGCAGAAGCAGTTGTCCACCACCAGCAGGATATCGTGGGCGTGGGCTAGATCGGCCAGCGCTTGAATATCGGCCAACTCCATCAGCGGATTGGAGGGCGTTTCCAGATAGAACAGCCGAGTTTCCGGACGGATGGCCGCTGCCCAGGCGGCGGGGTCGGCCAAGGGTACGTAGGTCGTGGCGACGCCAAACTTGCTCAGATACAGATTGAACAGCGAAATGGTGCTGCCGAACACGCCGCTGGCCGAAACAATGTGGTCGCCGCTTTTGAGCAGCGTCATGCAGGTCGCCAGGATCGCCGCCATGCCGGAGCCGGTGGCGATGCAGGACTCGCCGCCTTCCAGCGCCGCCAGCCGGTCCTGAAACATCCGCACGGTCGGGTTGGTGAAACGGGAATAGATGTTGCCCTCGCCGGCGCTGAAGCGGGCGGCGGCTTCGGCGGCGTTGGCGAACACGAAACTGGAGGTGAGGAAAATCGGTTCGGCGTGTTCGCCCTCGTGGGTGCGGACTTGGCCAGCGCGCACCGCCAGGCTGGCAAAACCGAGTTCGACATCGTCTTCGTGGGTATTCATTGGTTATGCAGATCGATAATGGTGTTGTCGGTGCTTCTCCGACCTGTTTTGGTGGCGTCGGCGCGCGCACGCGCTAGGCAATCGAGATAATCCCGGTCGATGTCGCCGGTCACGTACTCGCCGGTGAAGCAGGAAGAATCGAAGCGTTTGAGTGCGGGGTTGCCGCGCCGCACCGCTTCTTCCAGGTCGGCCAGATCCTGGAAGATCAGATAATCGGCGCCGATGGTTCGCGCCACTTCCTCCTCGGTGCGGCCGTGAGCGATCAACTCACGGGCGGCGGGCATGTCGATGCCGTAGACGTTGGGATAGCGCACCGGCGGCGCGGCCGAGGCAAAATAAACCTTGCGAGCGCCGGCCTCGCGGGCCATGCGGATGATTTCTTCGGACGTGGTGCCGCGCACGATGGAGTCGTCCACCAGCAGCACGTTCTTGCCGCCAAACTCCAGGTCGATGGCGTTCAGCTTTTGCCGCACCGATTTGCGGCGGATTTTCTGGCCCGGCATGATGAAGGTGCGGGCGATATAGCGGTTCTTGATGAAACCTTCCCGGTACTTGAGGCCCAGGATCGAGGCCATTTGCAGGGCGGCGGTGCGGCTGGTGTCGGGAATCGGGATCACCACGTCGATGTCCTGGTCCGGCCAGATCCGCAAAATCTTCTCGGCCAGATGTTCGCCCATGCGCAGCCGGGCCTTGTGGACCGAAACCTGATCCATGATCGAGTCGGGCCGAGCCAGGTAAACGTATTCGAAGATGCAGGGCGAGTAGCGGGGATTCTCGGCGCACTGGCGGGTGTGCATGCGCCCATTCAGATCGAATAGCACCGCCTCACCGGGCGTTACGTCGCGAATCCGCCGGAAATCCAGCGCGTCCAGCGCCACGCTTTCGGAAGCCGCCATGTACTCGATGCCGTCCTCGGTCTCGCGGCGGCCGAACACCAGCGGCCGAATCCCATGCGGATCGCGGAACGCCACCAGCCCGAAGCCGACGATCAGGACCACAGCGGCGTAGGCGCCGCGCACCCGCCGGTGCATCGCCGCCACCGCCGCGAAAATGTCGTCGGCGTCCACCGACAGCCGACTGCGCTGCTGCAATTCGTGGGCGAACACGTTGAGCAGGATTTCCGAGTCGGAGTTGGTGTTGATGTGGCGCCGGTCGGAACGGAACAATTCGTCCTTGAGTTGGGCGGCGTTGGTCAGATTGCCGTTGTGGGCCAGCGCGATGCCGAACGGCGAGTTGACGTAGAACGGCTGCGCCTCGGCGGAATCGGCGCTGCCGGCGGTCGGGTAGCGAACGTGGCCGATGCCGGTGTTGCCGTGCAGATCGCGCATGTGGCGGGTGCGGATCACGTCCCGGACCAGGCCGTTGTCCTTGCGCAGGAACAGGCGGCCGTCATCGCAGGTGACGATGCCCGCTGCGTCCTGGCCCCGATGCTGCAATACCGTCAGCCCGTCGAACAGGCTCTGATTGACCGGACCACGCCCCGCGATACCGATGATTCCACACATCCGCGATTACCTGCCGCAATGGACGGCGGTCGCCGTCGTTGGGAAACACGCTCAAAAACGAAAGTTCTGGGCCAGTTCCGGTGGCAGCCAACCGCGCAGTCGAAGGGCGGTCTCCTGAAAATGGGGCAACAGTAGCGACTGCCGCCACCAGGGATCCCGGGGCAGGGGCGTCAACCCCGCCGCCAGCACCAGAATAGCGATCACGACCGCGCCACGCCCCAACCCGAAGGCCATGCCCAGCACCCGGTCGGTACCCGTCAGGCCGGTGTAATCCACCAGTTGCGAGGCGACGATGCCCACCAGGCCACCGAGCAGGAGCGTGGCGAGGAACAGGCCGCCAAAGGCGGCCGCGATGCGCAGCGAGGGAATATCGAGGTAGGGTGTCAGATGGGCGGCGCCGTCCTCGGCGAACAGGAAGGCGATGGCAAAGGCGGCGATCCAGGTCGCCAGCGAAATGACTTCGCGCAACAGGCCCCGCCAGAGTCCGATCAGCATGGAAAGGGCGATGATGATGATGATAAGGTAATCCGCCCAGTTCATGGATCGCCGTATCCCGTCCCGAAAGGTTCGCTCGCTTGGTTGATCCGGCGCGCCACTGGCCGGCTTTTTAAGGAAATCATCTTAACAGAATCAAATTCGAGTCGAAACGGCGACTCCCGTGGGATTCAGCGCCAGATGCGCACCCGGTACATCGCCCGACCGTTGGCCATGACCTCCTCGACCACCGCGCGGATTTTCTGGCTACGATAGTAATCGCGCAGGGCGTTGGCGTTTTCCCGCAGGGCGTAGCTACCCACCACGGCGCCGCCAGCACTGGCAGGCGCTGGTCGAAGGGGCTCGGGCGGGCGCGAAGCCGCTGACGGCGCTTCGGATTTAGCGACCAGTTCGATTTTGGGCAGGGCGGCGGGCGGCTTGGTCCGGGCAGCCTCGGTTCGAGGCGCTTCGGGTCGAGCACGAGCACCGCCGACCTGGGTTGTTTCCGCCAGGGTCTTGCGGCGAGCGGCCTCGGCGCGGGCAGCCTCGGCCAGCGCCGCTTTTTGAGCGGCTTCCTCTTGAGCAGACTTGCGGGCGGCCTCGGCGCGGGCAGCCTCCCGCCGCGCTGCTTCCACCGCGCGGCGGGCTTCGGCTTGGGCGGCTAGCGTTTCCGCCGGCGAGGAATGAGGCGAAGCCGCTTCGCCCTGAACCGCTTCGAGCCGGGCGGCTTCCGCCTTGGCGGCGGCGCTGCGTTCGGCTTCCGCCCTGGCGCGGGTTTTGGCGGCTTCGGCTTGGGCGGCTTTCTGTTTGGCCTCGGCGCGCGCCTTGGCGGCGGCGCTGCGTTCGGCCTCGACCCTGGCCCTGGTTGCGGCTTCCCGGGTTGCCTGGCGACGCGCGGCCTCCTCCTCGGCCTTGGCCGCTCCAGCCTGGGGAGGCGCGTTCGCTGCGGGGAGCGTGGGTAGCCATGCCGGTTTGGGGCGATGGGTGGATGCGGCGGCAGGCGGCGGCGCCGGTCGCGCTGGTTCGGCCACGGCAGGCGGCGGCGCCGGTCGCGCTGGTTCGGCCACGGCAGGCGGCGGCGCCGGTCGCGCTGGTTCGGCTACGGCAGGCGGCGGCCCCCCTGTTTCCGGCTGCCCCTGCGCCGTGGGAATGGAAAGATTGGGCGGCGGTGGGGGGGGCTGTTGGGAAAAGGTCAAAGTCGGCGCGGGAGGAGGAGTCGGTGGTTGGATCGCCGGCGGTGGGGCGGCGACCGGCGCGACCGGCGCATGATCCTGTTTCTGCAATATTTTAGGTACAAAAATGATCGCCAGCGCCGCAATGACAGCGACGCCGACCAATCGCTGGGTCAGGCGATTTTCCAAGATCAAGTCTCCCGTGAGTGCGGCAAGGAGGAATCGGAAATCCACGGCTGGGTGGCCAGCACGGGAGCGACCACATGGAACGAGCCGAGCACGACGATGCGATCACCGGCGTCGGCCCCAGCGCGAGCGGCCTGGCAAGCACTCGCGATGTCATCGTGGGGGGCAATCGCCCGAATGTCGGTTGAACGCAAGCGGGCGGCCAAGTCGGCGCCCGTGCGTCCACGAGCGCCGGCGAGCGTGACCGGACGCCACTCGTCCACGACGCTCGCCAGCGCCTGGATCACGCCGTCGGCATCCTTGTCGGCCAGCAGCCCCATGATAGCCCAAGTGCGTCCGGCGCAGGCCCGGCGCCGCAGATGATCGGCCAGCACGGCGGCGGCGGCGGGATTGTGGGCAACGTCGAGAATCCACTCCACCGGACCGGGAATGACCTGAAACCGGCCCGGCAACCATGCCCGCGCGAGTCCGGCGCGGATGGCGACGGCGTCAACCGGCAGCCGATCGCGCAGACTGGTCAAAGCCATCAGCGCGGCGGCGGCGTTGCTCAGTTGATGCTCGCCGGCCAACATCGGCGGCGGCAGACCGTCGAACTGCGCTTCGTCCGACCGCCAGCGCCAGGTTGCGCCCGCGCGGCCAAAGTCGTAATCGTGGCCAACCCGCAGCAACCGCGCGCCAATGGCGCGAGCGTGTTCGAGCAACCGTGGCGGTGGATCGGGATCGGCGCAAACCGCCGGGCGGCCAGGGCGATAGATGCCGGCTTTTTCGTAGCCGATGCTGTCGCGATCCGGACCCAGCCAGTCCGTATGGTCGAGGGCGATGCTGGCTACCAGCGCGGCGTCGGCGTCCACCACGTTGACCGCGTCCAGCCGCCCGCCGAGGCCGACTTCCAGCACCGCGATTTCCACGCCGGCTTCCCGGAACCGTTCCAGCGCCGCCAGCGTGCCAAACTCGAAATAGGTCAGGGAAATGTCGCCGCGCGCCGCGTCGATGCGGGCAAACGCTTGGCATAGCGCTTCGTCATCGGTCTCGGCTCCATCTATCCGGATGCGTTCGTTGTAGCGTAGCAGGTGGGGCGAGGCATAGGCGCCGACCCGATAGCCGGCAGCGCGCAGGATGGCGTCCAGAAGCGCCACGCAGGAACCCTTGCCGTTGGTGCCGCCGACCGTGATGACCGCGAAGGGTGGGGCCTCCGGTTGCAAACGACGCAACACGATCCGTACCCGCTCCAGGCCCAGTTCGATGGCCTTGGGATGCAGGGTCTCCTGCCAGCGCAGCCACTCGTCCAGCGTGGTAAACCGCATCACTGCTCCAGCCAAGCCACGCGCCAGCCCCGTTCACGCCGCCAGCGCGGAGCGGCCAGTCAATATCGCCAGCAGGGAAGCCAGCCGGTCGCGCAGTTCGCGGCGGTCCACGATCAGGTCGATCGCGCCGTGCTCCAGCAGGAACTCGCTGCGCTGGAAGCCTTCCGGCAGTTTTTCCCGGACGGTCTGCTCGATCACCCGTGGGCCGGCGAAACCAATCAGCGCCTTGGGTTCGGCGATGTTGACGTCGCCCAGCATGGCCAGGCTGGCGGATACGCCGCCAGTCGTGGGGTGAGTCAGCACCGAAATGTAGGGAACCCCGTGTTCGGCCAGCCGGGTCAGCACCGCGCTGGTCTTGGCCATCTGCATCAGCGACACCAGCGCCTCCTGCATTCGCGCCCCGCCGCTGGCGGAAAAGCAGACGAAGGGAATGTGCTCGTGCAGGGCGATCTGGGCGGCGCGGACGAAGCGTTCGCCGACCACCGAACCCATCGAGCCGGCCATGAATTCAAACTCGAACGCCGCGGCCACCACCGGCATTCCCTTGAGCAGGCCGCGCATGGCGACCAGGGCGTCTCTTTCCTCGCTGGTTTTTTGCGCCTGCGCCAGCCGATCCCGGTATTTCTTGCCATCCTTGAATTTGAGGAAATCGGTTGGTTCAAGGTCGTCGCCGATTTCGGCGCGGTCGTGTTCGTCGAGAAAACCATGCAGGCGCTGGCGGGCGCCGAGATACATGTGGTGACCGCACTTGGGGCAGACCCGCAAGTTGCGCTCCAGTTCGGCGCGGTACAATACCGCGTTGCACTCATCGCACTTGTTCCACAGCCCTTCGGGCATCTGATGCTTGTTGCGGCCGTCGGTGCGAATCCGTGTGGGAACGAGTTTTTCGTACCAGCTCATGAAAGATGGTCAGGGATGGAAGTATGAAGAATGAGGGGTTGGGGATGATCTAGCCTTCGGCCTGGTCGGGTCGATCCATCGCTTTCCGCATGGCGCCGACCAGTTCGCCGACTTCCCGGCGCATCCGCTCCGGATCGTCCGCCAGTTCGCCCATCTTGCCGACCAGCGTGCTGCCCACCACCACGGCGTCGGCGACCTGGGCGACGGCGGCGGCGGTTGCCGGGTCCTTGATGCCAAAGCCGACCCCCAGCGGCAAGTCGGTCAGGGTACGAATCTCGGCCAGCTTGTTCGCCACCTCGGCGACATCGAGCGCCGCCGAACCGGTCACGCCTTTCAGCGAGACGTAATACAGATAGCCGCGCGCCAGTCGAGCAGTGCGCTGGATGCGCTCGGCGGAGCTGGTCGGGGCCAGCAGAAAAATCGGCGCGATGCCGGCGGCCTCGAGCGGCTCGGCCAGTTCGGCGGCTTCTTCGGGCGGCAGATCCACGGTCAGCACCCCGTCCACGCCGGCGTCGCGGGCGCCGGCGACGAAGGCGGCATACCCCATGCTTTCGATGGGGTTGAGATAGCCCATCAGCACCAGCGGCGTTTCGGCGTCGGTCTGGCGGAATTCGCGCACCAGTTCCAGCACCCCACGCAGCGACATGCCGTGGGTCAGCGCCCGCTCGCAGGCTTTCTGAATGACCGGGCCGTCGGCCATCGGATCGGAAAACGGCACGCCCAGTTCGATGAGGTCCGCCCCGGCCTTTACCAGGGCATGCAGCATCGGCACGGTCGATTCGGGCCGTGGATCGCCGGCGGTGATGTAAGGAATCAGGGCCTTGCGGCCAGCTTGGCGCAATTCCTGGAAACGGCGGGTAATGCGATTCATGCGGCGAAACTCGTTCACAGTTGAATGCCTTCCAGCTTGGCGACGGTGTAGATGTCCTTGTCGCCGCGCCCGGACAGGTTGACCACGATGCGCTGGTCGGGGCGCAGGGTCGGAGCCAGTTGGGTGACGTAGGCCAGGGCGTGGCTGCTTTCCAGCGCCGGGATGATGCCCTCGATGCGGGTCAGATCGTGGAAACCGCGTAGCGCTTCGTCGTCGGTGACGGCCACATAATGCACGCGGCCGATGTCCTTGAGCCAGGCGTGCTCCGGGCCGACGCCGGGATAATCCAGTCCAGCGGACACCGAGTGGGTTTCAGTGATCTGGCCGTTGGCGTCGTTCAATAAGTAGGTGCGATTGCCGTGCAACACGCCGGGCCGACCCGCGCAGAGCGTGGCGGCGTGACGACCGGTTGCGATGCCCGAACCGGCGGCCTCGACGCCGTAGATCGCGACTTCGCTGTCGTTCAGGAACGGATGGAACAGGCCGATGGCGTTGGAGCCGCCGCCGACGCAGGCGACCAGGGCATCCGGCAGGCAACCGTGGTCGGCCAGCATCTGCTCGCGGGCCTCGCGGCCGATCACCGCCTGGAATTCGCGCACCATCACCGGGTAGGGATGCGGACCGGCCACCGTGCCGATCATATAGAAAGTGCGGTCCACGTTGGTCACCCAGTCGCGCATCGCCTCGTTGAGCGCGTCCTTGAGGGTGCGCGAGCCGGAGGTGACCGGCTGGACGGTCGCGCCGAGCAGCCGCATCCGATAGACGTTCAGCGCCTGCCGGTGGATGTCCTCTGACCCCATGTAGACCACGCATTCCATCCCCAGCCGGGCGGCGACGGTGGCGGAGGCGACGCCATGCTGGCCAGCGCCGGTTTCGGCGATCAGCCGCGTCTTGCCCATCCGCTTGGCCAGCAGCGCCTGCCCGACGGTGTTGTTGATCTTGTGCGCGCCGGTGTGATTGAGGTCCTCGCGCTTGAGGTAGATTTGCGCGCCGCCGAGTTGCCGGCTCCAGCGCTCGGCGTGATAGAGCGGCGTGGGGCGGCCGACGTAGCGGGCCAAGTCGAGGTCCAGTTCCGCCAGGAATTCGGGATCGCTGCGATAGGCCCGCCAAGCGTCGTCCAATTCGTGCAACGCCTCCATCAGGGTTTCGGCGACGAATCGGCCGCCGTAGCGGCCAAAATGGCCAGCGCGGTCGGGGAACTGGCTGTAATCCACCTTGTTACGCAGGGCTTTCGCAGTCATACACACCTCGCAAAAATGTGCGCATCAATTCGGCGTCCTTGATGCCCTTGGCCGTTTCCACGCCGCTGCTGACGTCCACCGCGTAGGGCCGGACCTGGCGGATCGCGGCGGCGACGTTGCCGGGATGCAGCCCGCCGGCCAGGATGAGCGGCTTGTGGCGTTCGGCGGGAATCCGGGTCCAGTCGAAGCCGTGGCCCGTGCCGCCCATTTGGTGGCCGCCGTGGCTGTCCAGCAACAGGCCCGCCGCGGTGGCAAACCGTCGTTCGTAGTCCAGTACGTCGGCGCCGGCGCCCATTGGTACGGCCTTGAGATAGGGCAAGCCGAACGAGACGCAGTAGTCGGGCTCCTCGTCGCCGTGAAATTGCAACAGATACGGCGGCACGCGGTCGATCGCGAGCTTCACCGCCGCGGGTTCCGCGTTCACGAACAGGCTCACCACGGCGATGAAGGGCGGCAGGGCAGCGACGATCCGTCGCGCGGTTTCCAAGTCCACGAATCGGGGGCTGGGCGGATGAAACACCAAGCCGATGGCGTCCGCGCCCAGACGGGCCGCGGCCACGCCGTCCTCGGGACGGGTGATGCCGCAAATCTTGACGCGGGTGCGGGGAATCGGGGTCATGGATCGAGGGCGGGGGGCGGACAGGGGTGATCAAAGGAAACTAAGACTACCAGAAATCCGGCCGGTTGGTAGAGAGAGCGGGAGGGGGTGGCGCGCGCGCCACCCCCCTGCAACAGGCAATAACGCCGAGGGTTGGGTGGGATTGCCCCCTGTCGCGGTGGAACGGGGCGACGCAGGGCTCAGTCAGCGACGCGGTTCAGGATCGCCTCCAGATCGGCGATGATCGGGAGTGCCTGTTCCGGCGGCAGGCGGGCCGCGTCGAAGTTGACGTTCATCGTCATCCGGTCGTTGAAGGTGCTGGCCGCGTTAAACAGCACATGGTTGAACATCGGGCACAGGGCGAAGGACAGCGCCTCGACCTGGAACGGCGTCGCGGCGGGCAGGGGCGCCAACCGACCCACATTGCTGACCAGGGTCACCTGCGGCGCCATCTCAATCATCTTCCTGAACGCGGCGATGCCCTCCGGGGTGGCCGGAAACTCGGCCGGCGGTGGAAACAGGGCGTAGAACAAATGTCCGTCGCCGCGTTGCAGCAGGCGCTTGAGGTCGTCGGACACCGTCCGGGCCAGCGTCCAGAAATCGCCTTCCGCTTCCAACCGGTAAACGGTGCTGATCAGGGTCGCGCACAGCAAGGGTGAATCGTCGTCCAGCGGTTTGCGCAAATACGCTCGCAGATCGGCGGGGGTGGTCATGCCCAGGGTGCGGGGTTCGGCGTCGCCGAAGGCCCGGTGCAGGGCAATCAGTTGCGCGGCGCTGACCGCGCCATGAACGGTCGCCCCAGCGGCGCGGCAACGGCTGACTAGGCGCTCCAGCCGTTCCGGTTCGACTCGCAGGGTTTGAAACCGGGGTTGCGTGATCGGGGCGTGACGGTTGAAGCCGGGGAAATCATCGAATTTACCGTGGCGCTGCAATTCGCCCTTGCGCTGGGTCTTGAAGTTTTGAATAGCTTCCGCGCCCGCCGCGCCGGTGTAGGTCGGCGGATAGAGAGCGTGCAAGGGCTGATAGCCGGGGTGTGGCGCAAGGGGCCGGGCGGGCGTGGCGGCATTGGCCAGAATTTCCGCCAGCAGCCGGCAGCCGGAGCGACCGTCGCCGGCGCTGTGATGAAAAATCAGCGCCACCGCCCAGCGCCCGTCGGCCTGGTTGAGGCGCATCGCCCGGACCAGCGGGGCGCTGCCCAGCGGGAACGGCCGCACCATTGCCTCGGCCAGCGGCGTGCGCCAGTCCGACTCGACTTCCACCACCTGATAGTCTATTGGCGCGTCGGGGGCGGGAACCCAGATCAGCCGGTGCTCGGCGTTGGTGGCGATGGCCGCCCGTAGCAGGACATGTTCCTGTTGAGCGCGGGCCAGCGCGACCCGCAGCGCGTCATCGTCGAGATCGCCCGCGCCTTCGGCGATCACCATGAAGTTCATCGAGGAGACGTGATCCAGGAACCAGAAGAATGCTTCGGCGGGATCGATCCGGCGGGGCAGGGCGGCGGAGTGGGAATCGGGAGAGGGCGGTACGGTCATGGTGGCATAGTCTTGCAAGGTTAAAAGGATTGAAGGTAAACGGTAAGAGGTTTGATGGCTTGTGTTTTGTTGCCTTTAGTCTCAAGCCTTTCGCTTTGAGCCTTCCTCATCGCCACCGCCACAGCGAAGCCGCCAGGGCGATGCCGCCGCCGCTGGCGCAGAACAGCATCAGCGATCCGGGTTCCGGGCCTTTGCCCTGGGCGATGGCGTCGTCCAGCGCCATCGGAATGCAGGCCGAACCGGTGTAGCCCCACTTGTCCATGATCCAGTGGGTTTTCTCGAGCGGTTGCCCCAGCGCCGCCATGGTGGCTTCGATGCCGCGCAGATTCACCTGGGTGAAGTAGTAACGGTCCACGTCATCCGGTTGCAGGCGGGTTCCGGTCGCGGCGCTCGCCCTGGCCAGCAGGCGCTCGATCAGCGGCGGCCATTGCTCGACATTGAAGGTGGCTGGGAATTTGCGCACGAACTGGACGCGGGGCGGCCCGTACTGGGCGACGTTGGCGGCGGTGGCGGGCCGATACGTCCCGCCGGTGTAGATGCCGAGCGCGTCGTGATATTCGCCAGCGGCGGTGGTGACGGTCGCCAGCCAGCCCGGTTCGGAACCCGCGCCGACCACCACCGCGCCCGCGCCGTCGGCGAACAGGGTGACGGTTTTCTTGTCCGTCCAGTCCAGAAACCGGCTCATGCCGTAAGCGCCGATCACCAGCACGAACCGTTCCTCGGGTTCGGTGAGGATGATTTTGGCCGCTATATCCAGGGCGGTCACCCAGCCGGCGCAGGCCGTATTAACATCGAATACGCCGGCCCGCCGCGCGCCCAGCTTGGCCTGCACGACCGCCGCCGTGGCCGGACTGAGATAGTCCGGGGTGTCGGTGGCGACGATGATTCGGTCAAGATCGTTCGGTTCCAGTCCGGCCCGTTCCAGGGCGATGCGCCCGGCGGCGACCGCCAAATCCGACGTGACCTGATCCTCGGCCATGAAATGGCGTTCGCGGATACCGACATTTTCCACCAGCCAATCGCCGACCGGCTCGCCCAGCAACCGGTCGAAGTCGGCATTGGTCATCATTCGTTCGGGGACGTAGCTTCCGGTACTGATGATCCGAGCATGGCGCATGGTGGCCTCTATATTGCTGGCGATAGTGGTTTTAGGCGGCGTCCGGGCGGCGTGCCAACGCCGGAACCCGATGATTGTGCTGTAATGATAATGGACTTTTTCGGGGAGGGTGGGCATCTCGCCTACCAGCCAGATGGCCGCATCCAAACGCCAAACAGCAAGGGATTCAAACTCCGCCGTGCCAAAGCTCATCCTGGTCAGTTGGATCGGCCATGCCGACCTCAAGGCCGCCGAGGGGGAAGCCGGGGCCAGCATTGGCCCCATTGCTCAGGCGGTCGCGTTCAAGGACTTTGCCCGGATCGTCCTGCTCGGCGATTCTCCCGCGGACCGGACGCAACGCTATCTGGAGTGGCTGAAGGCACGCACCCGCGCCGCGCTGGACCTCCGCCCGTGCACGCTCTCCAGCCCGATGCATTTCGGCGACATCTACCGGGCGGCGCGGCAAGTGTTGAGCGAATTGACCGCCGACCCGTCGCCCGCGCCGGCGTTGACGATCCACCTCAGCCCCGGCACGCCAGCGATGGCAGCGGTCTGGATCATCCTGGCCAAGACTCGCTTTCCCGCCGAGTTGATCCAATCCTCGGCAGCGCATGGAGTCCAAATCGCGACGGTGCCGTTCGACATCGCCGCCGAATTTTTGCCCGATGTGTTGCACCAAGCCGACCGCCGCCTGGGCGCCCTGAGCGCGGGAGAGCCGCCGGCCCGGCCGGAATTCAGCGCCATCGTCTACCGCAGCGCCGTGATGGATCGGCTGTTGGCGCGGGCGCAAAAGGTGGCGTTGCGCTCGGTGCCGGTGCTGATCGAGGGCGAATCCGGGACCGGCAAGGAGTTGCTGGCGCGGGCGATTCACGCGGCCAGTCCGCGCCGGGAGCAACCGTTCATCGCGGTCAATTGCGGGGCGATTCCGGTGGAATTGGTGGAGTCGGAACTGTTCGGCCACGAGAAAGGCGCGTTCACGGGTGCGGCGCGGGAGCGAAAAGGCGTCTTCGAAGCGGCGGACGGCGGGACGCTGTTTCTGGATGAAGTGGGCGAGTTGCCGCTGGCCGCCCAGGTCAAACTGCTGCGGGTGTTGCAGGAGCAGACCTTGACTCGGGTGGGCGCGACGCAGCCGATCCGGGTGAATGCACGGATCATCGCGGCCACCAATCGCCAGTTGGTGACGGAGATTCGGGAGGGGCGGTCCCGCGAAGATCTGTTTTACCGGCTGGCGGTGGCGGTGCTGAAGCTGCCGCCGTTGCGGGAACGGGAGGGCGATCTGAGCCTGCTGATCGACCGTTTGCTGGAGCAGGTCAACCGGGAAGGCGAGGAAGACCCCGGCTATCAGCATAAAGACCTTTCTCCCGGCGCAAGGAATCTCATGCTCGGATACCATTGGCCGGGCAACGTGCGCGAGTTGCTGAACACCTTGCGGCGGGCGGCGTTGTGGTCGGAGGGAACGACCATCGCCGAGGAGGATCTGCGGGAGGCGTTGCTGCTGTTTCCGGCCCACGAAAACGACGATGTGCTGGCGCGACCGCTGACCGCAGGCTTCAATCTTCAGGACTTGCTAGCGGAAGTGGCCCGGCATTATCTGTATCGGGCGCTGGACGAGGCGCAGGGCAACCGGACGCGGGCGGCGGAGTTGCTGGGGCTAAAAAGCTACCAGACCCTCAAGAACTGGATGGAGAAATATGGTGTTGCAGAGTGATGGCATACGGGTTGCCATATAGGACTCTGGATAACCATGGCGATGCAAGCAACGGTTTAGAGCCGAGCGCGGCGGCTCGGGGCATAGAAACTCACGGCTCACCGCCAGCACTGAGTCAATATAATTTCCCGGAACTTAACAAATTGTTGCTGGACGCAAGCATTTTTGCGAAACAACCAACGTAAGGAGTAGCTCCTTGACCGCCCAGACCAAAGAAACCGACGCCCGCATCCTGATCGACGATCAGTTGCGCGCTGCCGGCTGGAATCCGGCGGACAAGTCACAGGTGCTGACCGAGGTCAAGATCTCCGGCGCAGTGTCCCGCGTGGCCGAACCGGAATCGCAAAGCATCGTTCTCTCCACCCAGGACGGCGACGCCATTCCCACCGGGCGGGCGGATTACATCCTGCTGGATTCGCGCGGCCGGCCACTGGCCGTCATCGAGGCCAAGCGGCAGGCGATTCAACCCTACGTCGCCAAACAGCAGGCGCTGCCTTACACCAAGCAAATCGGGGCGCCCTTCATTTTCCTGACCAACGGCGAACTCATCTACTTCTGGGATTACCGGAATGATGATGCACGCATCGTCCAGTCGTTTTTCTCCCGCCGGGATCTGGAGCGCCTGGTTCACATGCGCGACACGCGCCAGCCGCTAGCGACGGTTCCCATCCCGGATCACTATTTCCGCCAAGGCGAAACCCGGCAGTTGCGTCCTTACCAGACCGAGACCATGCAGGCGCTCGACCGCACGGTGGAACTCGGCAAGCGTCGCTTCCTGATCGAACTGCCCACCGGCTGCGGCAAAACCGACCTGATCGCGTTGTACATCAAGCGCTTGATCGAAGCCGGTCATGCCGAACGGGTGCTGTTCCTGGTCGACCGGGAGCAACTGGCCAAGCAAGCCATCGAGGCCATTCAAGATCTGCTGCCGGGGCATTCCAGTTATTGGCTCAAGTCCGGCATGGTTCGCCAGGAACAGCAAATCACCGTTTGCCTGCTGCAAACCATGATCGGCCGCTATCCGGAGTTCACCAGCGGCTACTTCGACGTGGTCGTCGCCGACGAATGCCACCGCTCGATTTACGGCGCGTGGCAGACAGCGCTCATCTACTTCGATGCCCTGCACATCGGTCTCACCGCCACGCCGGCCCTGTATATCGAGCGCAATACGTTCCGCTTCTACCACTGCAAGGACGATACGCCAGACTATTCATACTCGATCCAGCAGGCTTTCAAGGAAGGTTATCTCGCGCCCTACCGCTTCGCGTCCGGCATCACGACGCTGGTGTCCGAGGGGGCCGATGTGGACGAAGAACATTACGACCCGGCTGAATTCGAGCGGCAATGGACCAACGAGGCGAGCAATCGCCTGATGATGGAGGAGTTCGACCGCCTCGCCTGGGCGAACTATCAGGAACTCGCCCCCGGTCAGAAAACTGGACCCGGCAAGACGGTGGTGTTCGCCATTACCAAACATCACGCTGCCCGGCTGGCCCAGTACCTGAACGAACTGCACCCTGAACATCAGGGGCGCTACGCCGAGGTCATCACTTCGGACGTTGCCCATGCCGATGACCTGATCCGCCGCTTCAAGCAGGAAGAGTTGCCGATGGCAGCGGTCAGCGTCGGGATGCTCGACACCGGTTTCGACTGCCGCGAACTCTTGCACCTGGTGATGTGCCGCCGGGTGCGCAGCCCGATTCTCTACCAGCAAATGCGTGGCCGTGGCACGCGCACCGCGCCGCATATCGACAAACAGAAGTTCGTCATTTACGACTTCTTCCGCAATCACGAGTATTTCAACGACTCGGATACCGACATTTTTGCCGGCGGCGGCAGCGGCCACGCGCCCAAATCCCAGCAAAGCAAGGCCAAGACCGCCCGCGAACTGATCGAACTGGGCTTGGAAGACGAATGGCTCGATGCCGTCCATTACATCGAAGTCGGCCCCGACGGCGAGCGCGTGGACAAGCGCGACTACGTCACCGACTGGGAGCAGGCCGTCCGCCAGCAGGCCGACCACGATCCCATCCTCGCCAAGATCAAGGCCGGCCAGCCGCTCACCGATGAGGAAGAAACCGAACTGGCGCAGCGTTTGAACCAGCCCCAGCGTTACTTCAACGAAGACAACCTGCGCCGCGCCTATCGCAATCCGGGCGGCAATCTGGTGGACTTCATCCGCGCTGCGCTGGGGATGCTCAAGCTCAAAAGCCGCGAAGAGCGCGTCGAGGAAAACTTCCGCGCCTGGCTGGTGGCCAGGAACCTTACCCCCGAGCAGGCCCAATATCTGGCGCTGCTCAAGAATCGGGGTCTGGTCAAGGGCCAGATCTCGCTGGACGATCTCTTTAACCCACCGCTTTCCATCCTGAATGTGGCGGCGATTGGCATCGAACTGTTCGGCGAAGAGGGCCTCAAGGCCGTAATGGATGAAATCAATCAAGCCGTGCTGGCGGCTTGAACCCTCAGGACACCAACGTGAACCCACAACTACGGCGCAAGCTTGATCACATCACCGACACGCTCTGGGCCGGTGGCGTGACCAATCCAGTCACTTATATCGAGCAGATTTCCTACCTCATCTTCCTGAAGCTGCTGGACGAGGAGGAATCCGACCGGGAGTTGCGCGTCCGACTCGGCGCGACCGGCGGCAACGCCAAACTGCTGTTCCCGGCCCAGGCTGAGCGCTACCGCTGGAACCACTGGCGTTTTAAGAGCGGCAACGCGCTGCGTGATTTCATCCGGGATGAGGTGTTTCCCTACATGGCTTCACTTGCCAGGGATGAACCGGAGGTGGCTGAGTATTTCCGCGATGCGGTGCTGGAGATCGTTGACCCCAACGTCCTCAAGCAGGTGATTGACGAACTCGACGGTTTTGAATTCCGCAAGCTCGGGCCGGACGTGAAGGGCGATATTTTTGAATATCTGCTGGTGCATCTGGGTTCCAGCTCGCTTAACGGCCAGTTCCGCACCCCGCGCCAGATTCGCGCCTTCATGGTTGAGATGGTCGATCCTGACCTTGGCGATTCCATTTTCGATCCCGCCTGCGGCACGGCGGGTTTTCTGATCGATGCGGTGGATTATCTGCTCGCCAAGTATTCCGATCACATCAGCGAATACCCGATTTACGGCGAAGACTGGCTGGAAAAGAAAGGCCAGACGCTCGCCGAGATCAAGGCCCGCATTCCGAAGCTGCAAACCTATCGCAAGGGTGCCGGCGAAAAGATTCCCGACTGGGGCCTGCTCGAAGCCTCGATCTTCGGCACCGATGTCTCGCGCCAGATGGTGCGGATCAGCATGATGAATCTGGTGTTGCACGGCATCCGCCACGCCCGGCTCAAGCGCGCCAATTCGCTTTCCGATATGGGCGGGCTATCCGAAGACGATCTGCGCCGCCGCTACAAGGTAATCCTGGCCAATCCGCCGTTTGCCGGTCAGTTGCCCAAGGATTCGATCCGCGCCGATTTGCCTACCCACTCCAAGAAAAGCGAGTTGCTGTTTTTGTCATTGATGATGCTGCACCTTGCCCCTGGTGGACGTTGCGCGGTGGTGGTTCCCGAAGGGCTGCTGTTTGGGTCCACCGGTGCGCACGTCGATCTGCGCAAGAAGCTGTTTAGCGACTTCGACTTGCTGGCGGTGGTGAGCCTGCCGGCGGGTGTGTTCAAGCCCTACGCCGGGGTGAAAACCGCCGTGCTGGTGTTCCGCCGGCCCGCCTCCGAGAGCGCCGCCC